>Ga0272442_10000476_pt1 | contig 64358 bp, 49 predicted proteins | sample SSMForm2O_FD_200262 | JGI IMG/M metagenome (GOLD analysis project Ga0272442, IMG submission 200262) | Marine sediment archaeal communities from Little Sippewissett salt marsh, Falmouth, MA, United States - SSM-Form-2O | ecosystem: Environmental > Aquatic > Marine > Wetlands > Sediment ...
GCCACCGGCGCGGTGAGGATGGCGCACGCCGCGAGGAGGCATTCGAGGCAGATTCGGTGGCCCCGTCGCGAGCGGGCCAGGACGTTGGACATCATGGGGACGAACGCCAGCGGCGCGACAAACAGGCCGAGCACGCTGGAGGCGATGGCGAAGACCGCGATCTCCCGGCCGGCGTCGCCGTAGCGGGCAAGCGCACCGTTCTGGAACTGGCGGGCGAGCAGCATCGCCACGCCCATCAGCGAAAGGGGCCAGAAGAATCGCCAGTACTGCCGTCGCACGCCGCCTCCCGGGGGGCCTCGGGGAATACGAAGTGCGAGGGATTCTAGCCTCTCGTCCCGGACCCGACTACCGCGAAGCTGATGGCTCGCACTGAGGGAAGTCGAAGGGCCGACGGCCGCCTATGGGAAGTGAAGCGTCGGAATCCACTTGCGAATCGCGGCGTCGATCTCGTCAACCTTGCGGCCGAAGATGAATTCGATGGCCTGGACGTCAAGCATACCTTCCTCCGCCGCCCCGGCCGCGCGGACGGTGGCGGCGCTTCGCAGCGCCTCGGCGCGTCGCTTGGCCGCCTCGGCGTGCAGCTTGCGGAAGTGCGTGTAGAAACGCTTGAGCACCCCTTTCCGCTGCATGTACAGGACGAAGTACCGGGCCTGGGCGTAGTTGACGCCGCGCAGGTCGCCGTAGAAGTCTCGCTTCGTCACCAGGTCGCGCAGCGGGCGAAGCGTGCCCGCGCGGAGGGCCTTCTGCAGCCCGGGCAGGCGCCAGTTCGTATGCCCGACGATGGTGTCGCGCTTCACGGTGCACTGCTCGTGCAGGCAGGCGAACCCCTCGTTGAACCACATCGGCACGGTCGGGAAGTCATACGCGATCAGCGCGTGCGTCAGTTCGTGAACCAGCGTGCCCGTACCCGTGGCGATGTTCATCACCATCACTCCGTCGCCGCGACAGTAGCCGTAGTGCGGCAGGTCCGTGTCGCCATAGAGCGCCTTCGCCCAGTGCCGGTACGTGCGGACGTCCTTGAAGAGCAGCGCCGTGATAGCATCCGTGGGCTTCCTGTCCATGTATCCCCGCCACAGGGCCTCGGCCGGACGGATAACGGATTGCTCTGCGTACGCCCGAACGCGGGCCGCGGCGGAGTTGCCCGCGACGACAAACGGCGGCGAGACCACCACGGTGAACGTATCGTCGAGCTTCTCGCGGAGGCGGTTCGCAGCGGCCTCGCAGGCAGCCCGCAGCTTCGCGGATGGGTAGTCTTCCTCGGCCGCCGAGGCCCGGCGCGTGGTCGGCGGCGCCGGCCTCGCACGGCTGGGCGATTCCGTACCGGCCCGGTCCGCCCGGACGGTAAGCACGAGCAGTCCGGCGGCCGCCCCCGCCAACATAGCGGCGGCCAGCGTCAGGAGTTTCACGCGCGTGACCATCTCTGCCCTTTGGACGCCGCTCGCGGCCCTCAGGTTCGGCAAAACGCTTCGCTACGCCAGCAGGTCGGCCTGTTGCGGATGGAGGATCTCGCGGAGCTTCTTGAGCGCCCGCGACTCGATCTGCCGGACGCGCTCCTTGGACATGCCGAGGTAGCGCCCCATCTGCTCGAAGGTCCGCGGCGGGATGTCCGGATCGAGCCCGTAGTGGTCGATGAGCACCTTACGCTCCGTCGGCAGCAACTGCGTGAGCACCACGTCGATGCTCTCGCGGAGTTCGGCGATGTTGACCTCGTTGGGGTCATAGGTGCTGAGGGCCGAGGCGATGTCGAGGACCTCCTCGTGCCCGGTGCTGAACCGCTCCATTCGGTGCTGTTCACGAGGCACCGACCGCGCGAAGTTGCGGATGATCGCCCACGAAGCGTAGGTGGAGAACCGGTTGCCGCGCGAGTAGTCGAACTTCTCGACCGCCCGCATCAGCGACATGTTCCCGTCGCTGACCAGTTCAAACAGCGTCTGCGGGCCGCCCACGTGTTTCTTGGCGATCGACACCACCAGCCGCAGGTTCGCCCGGACAATCCGGTTCTTCACCGCGTTCGCCCGCAGCAGCAGACGCTCGATCTGCTTGAGCAGCGTCGAGTTGACGCGGTTCATGTTGATCTTGCGGCGGAGATGATCGGCCTTGTGCTTGAGGTAGTTGTACCGGCGGAACAGGCCGCGTTCCTGCTCGGCCGTGAGCAGCGGCACCTCGTACAGATCGCGGAGGTACGGCGGCAGCGACGCCGGCGCCTTGGGTAAGCCGCGTCCGGGCGGGTTCTCGAGCGGCGAGTCGGTGCCGCCGAGGATCGTGTCGTCGGCGTCGGGCAGGTCGAACTCCGGGTTGTACATGTAGTCGATGGGGCGCTCGAGAAGCTGGCGGGCGCGCATTTCGTTGATGATGCGGTAGATGCTGCTTCGCGTGCGCCGGTACCGCCGCGCAAGCATCGGCACCGACGCCCCGTGCAGGAACGCCTGATAGATCTTGCCTCGCTCCTCATCCGCGAGCGGGCCGGTAAGGTCGGGGAAGACCGCCCGATCGGGATGCTGGGCATCGTGGTTGCGGATTGTGTAGCGGATGGTCTCCACCGCCCGCCCCGTGCGGTCGGCAAGACGGCGGGCGACCTCGCTGAGCGAGCAGTGGGCGGCGCGGGCCATCCGCCGGGCGCGACGGAGGATTTCCCCGCGCTCGGCGTCGGTCATCTGCTTGAACTGCATCGACCGCGCCACCTGCCGCGGACGCCGCTGCACGAACCAGCGGACGGAGCTTTCGAGGAAGGCCACCCGCCGTTTTCCGTTCGGGAAGATCAGCCGCCGCGCCGCCAACCCCCGCCGACGCCATCGCTGAATCGTCTTGCTCGACACCCGGAACCGACGCGACAGCGCCTTCGTGTCGTACACCGGCTCGGCGAAGTCCCCGGGACGAAGCTCGGCGCTGTCGCACACGTCGAGCATCAGGTTCAGCAGATCGGCCCGCAGGTCCTCCGCCGACATCGGCTCGCCCGGCCCGTGGGGACGTGGACGATATCCGGTCAGACGGTACACGACGAATTCATAGGGATACTCGCGATCCGGCTCGATGATGCGGAGCATCGCCTCCGCGGCATCCAGGTAGCCCCGTTTCAGCCGTGCCAGCCCGGCCGTCAGCTCGGCCGCCAGTTCCGCCATCTGTGCGTTGCGGTACTTGCGCATGCGCCGACGTCCTTATCCTACTACCGGCCTTCGCATCCCCGTCGACCAAGTGTCCCCCAACGGCGTATTCATTTTACCCCAGCACCGTGGAAGGGTCAAGACGGACGGTGACGGAACCGCAGCCGCGGCAATGGGTTCTGCGCAGCACGAAACCGCCTGCCGGCTGGAACAGCCCCCTTCCCCCTGATGTTGTTGCCGCCGCCTCGATCCAGCGCTATGCGTCTTCCATGGGCGGCTCACCACCCGGCGCCGGTTCTTCCAGGCCGCCCGGCTCCGCGGGGCCGCCCGGGCCCGTCGGCTCGCCAGGCTGCGTCGCCGGCGTCTCGACCTCCGGCTTCTCGACCGTGTACGCCGGCTTCAGTCCCAACCGCACGCGCAGCCGGTCCATGGCGTACATCCGCTCTTCCTCGGCCTTGGGCGCCTCCCGGAGATACTCGGCGATCGCCGAGCTTCTCGCCTGCCGGCTGATCCGCTCGTGGGCAGCGGGGTCGGCGGTAGCACTGAGACGGGTCAGATACGCGGCCGCCATGGCGTCGAGCACGCGGTTGCGTGCGACAGGCGTGCGAGTGAGGTTAATCGCCTCCTCGCAGACGTCGGCCGCTTCTGCCCCTTTGGCATCGGCCTGATCGCGCAGCGCCAACACATCCGCCAACCCGGCCACCAGTTCGGCGAACACGACAGGCGGCACGGGCGACATGGACGCATCGCCGGTCATCGGGATCTGCCACGCGGCCTCGACCTTCTCGGCCAGCAACTTCTGCGCTTCGGCCATCAGCTCATCGACCGGGACGACCTCCTCCATACCACTCGCGGGCGATGTCGCGGGGGTCCGCATCTTGTTCAGGGCCTCGACGGTCTCGCGTACGATGCGGTCCGCCTGCGCGCCGACTTCCGTCCCACTGCGAAGCACGGGGTTCCGCGCCCACGCGGCGAGCACGTCGGCGGCCAGCGCCATCGTCGCCTGATGCATCTCAGCGCGCCGCGTCAGCACGTCCGCCTGGCACACAAGCGCCGTGGCGACCTGCGGTTTGTTGCCCGGCCCGTCCGCCCGGGCGTACTCCTCGGCCGCTGCGTCGTACGCCGCCGACCCATTCGACCAGGCCTCATCCGCCCGCGACAGGCTGTCGGCCATCGTCGAGAGCAACATCGCCGTCTGCGCGCGTGTCCGTCGAAGGTCCAGCGCCGCTCGCTCGAGTTCACCGGCCTTCTCGGCCTTCCAACTCTCGACCGTCTTCATATCCGCCCGCAGCGCCGCCAGCCGGGCGTCCGCCTCGTCCCGGTCCACCTCGGCCACCGCCAGCGACAGCTTGTCCTTACGAATCTCCAGATAGAGCGTCTCCGCCTGTCGAGCGGCCTGGTCGGCCTGCTTCTGGAGTTCCACGAACTTCTCGAGGTTCTCTTCCCGGACCTCACGCGTGTCGCCGCTCCTGCTCAGTGCGTACGCCTGACCGGCCTGGTCATCAAGCTGAACCGCCCGATTCCTGAGGCTCTCGTGCTGGGCTTCTTTCCCTTCGATGCGCTTCTTGAGCGCTTTCACCTTGCTGTCGTATTCGGCCCGTTTGGCTTCCTGCCCGGCCGCCAGCGCCGCGATGTCCCCATCTTCCGCCTCGGCCAGGCGCTCGTAAATGTCCTCCGTCGTCAGCGCCGCGTGCTGCCGCGCCCGGCGGACACGATCGAGCTGGGCATTCAGCAGCGCCAGTTGCGCTCCGCCCATCTCCCGGGCATCGTTCGCCCGGCCGTACAGCCCGTCCGCGACGGCCGCGTAGTAGTCGCCCTGCGCCTGCTTGACCTGCGCCAGCACCTGTCGGGCGATCTTCTGGCGCGGCGGGTTCGCCTTGGCCTGCCCCGACAGCGCCTGGGTCAGCAGACCCTCCGCCTCTGTGAGCTTCTGCCGCACCTCGGCGCTTGCCCCGTACGGAACCGGCAGCGACACCGCCTCGCCCGCGCGGACCCGCCGCACGACGTCGGCGGCCGTCTCCGCCGACGCGACCTGCTGCCGAATCGCCGCATGAAGCTGCCGCGTCACGTTCGCGTCCACCGCCACCGTGCGAGCCTTTGCGAGGATCTGCTGCGCCGTCTCGTCCTCCCGAGCCCGGCGGGTCAATTCCGCGCCCGCCGCCTCCACGTCCCCGGTCAGCAGCACGGCGCGATCGGGGCCGTCCGCGATCCACGCGGCGACGGCGTCGGCGGCCAGGCCGTTCAGCAGGGCGGCGTGAATCCGCTCCCACGCCTCGGGCTTCTGCAAGCGCTTCACGACCCGGGCCTTGCGTGCCTCGACGGCCACGTAGGGATCGTCATCGTCCATCTCGCGGATCTCGGCGGGCTCCGGCGGGGTGGGCAGCAGATCGCCGGCGCGCTTTCTCGCCAGTTCGTCGGCCGCCTCGATATCGCCGCGGGCAACGAGGTTGATCAGTTCGCGGCACCTCGCCCATCGCTCCAGTGCGGTCTGGAAGTCCTGCTCGTTGACGAGGACGCTCTCGCGCCCCTCGACCTTGCGAATCCACTCGCCGACGGCTCGGCGGGCGGCTTCGTCGAGGCCGGCCTCGCCGCGTTGCCCGACGACCTGCGGGTCGCGCATGCGGTGGGCCATCAGGAGCCGGGCGTCCTCGTACAGGGCCTGCGCCTGCTGCGTGTGGTCGGCGAGCTGCTTGTCGGCGACGCGCTGCTCCGACTCCTCGCAGCCGCTCACAAGCCCCACGGCGGCGAGCATCGCCGCCACGATCCATCCGAAGTCTCGTCTCGTCTGCACGGTGGTCTCCCGCTCTCTGCGGTTCTCTGGTCTTGGGACGCGGCGTTTCTTGTATCAGGGATGAGGCCGGTTTTCAACGTTCGGCTCGGCCCGCGGCGCGTGCAAGGCATCCAGCACCGCCCCCGCCTCCGACACGCGCAACGCATAGTCGCGGCGGGCCTTGCGCACCGGGAGCGCCAACATCAGGCGCTCGCCGTGCGTCTGCAGGCTCACGACGCGTTCGCCCAGCGGCCGGCACGCGCCGGCCAGCTTCGTCGCCAGGGCCTCGTCGCCGCGCTGCGCCCAGCAACCCAGGCTTTGCCGCGCGTCGGCCGCCCCGGAAGGCGGCGCTTCGTCGCGTACATGCCACAGGAGTACGTCGGGCAATTCGTGATCGAGCTCGGCGACGACAACGCTGTAGTGCCGCGTGGTCCGGCGCGTTCCGTGCCCGATCTCGTAGCGGAAGTCGAACGCGCGGACCGGCTGCCCGTCGAGCCGCCCGTAGGTGACGTTGTGCGCCCGGGGGCTGTGCCCGCCAGCCATCAGCACGAAGTCCGCGTAGCGACGCGGCACGTCAAATGGGTCGCTCACCGAAAACCGCATTCCCGCTCCGTGGGCGCGCCGCGCCAGCGCCCGGGCCCGGCGCATCTGCCTCAGCCCGCGCATCGCAAACCAGCCAAACGCGGCCACCACAATCAGGAACAGCAGGGATATTACGGCGGTCTGCACGGTCGCGAACCTGCGGGCGCTCCGCCGCCGGCGCTATTGATCGGCGGCCGGGCGGGTCGTGGGCGCCGAGGCGGGCGCCGGCGGCCAGGCCGGCGCGGTGGTCGGCGCGGCCTTCTGCCACAGCGGCCGATAGCTCACCGGGTAGCGGTGCAGGGGGGGCTTGCGGAGCGAATCAATCCATTCGTGGACGAGCACGTATTTCGGATCGCTGCGGTCCCGGAAGGCAAAGGGAATCTCGACGGGGTGCGGGAACTCGGCGATCTCGCGGGGCAGCCCGTATTCCAGCAGCAGCGACTTGCTCGGATGGTCACGGTCCATCAGGTCCAGCCCGCCCCGGGACAGCACCGACAGCACGTAGAAGTTCGTGTAGTTGATGCGGTCGCGCGGACCCACCAACCGGTACAGCTTCAGTCGCCCGCCGGGATCCTTGCCCCCGTGGCAATCCGACGAACCGCACGTCCTCGCGAGGATCGGCCAAACCTTCGTCCGGAAATCGAGCATGAACTGGGGGTCGGTGGTGACCTGGACGTCATCCTTCATCGCCCAGTTATCGCGATCCACCTTCCGCAGGATGTAGCGGGCCTTCCGCGTGTTGTCATAGCCGCGGAACACCCGCTCGTAGTTCCGCCCGGCGAACTCGTCGCGCCCGCGCCACGCCTCGATGAACCGTTTGACCACATCGTTCCGGAAACGGACCACTACCTTGTCCGCCTCGTCAAGCTCCATCAGGCGGATTCGGTTGATGTCCTTTTCGGTCATCAGTTCCTTGAGAATCTTCTCCGTGACGCGGGGCTCGCCCTTGCCGCCGGCGCGGTCATCGCCGTCGGCTTCCGCCTCGGCGATCTTCTCCTCGACGGCCTGGAGCAGCAGCTTCGCCATCTCGAAGTCCGGACGGAGCTTGAGCGACTCCTGCAGCTCCTTGCGCGCGATCTTGAGATGCCCTTCCCGGAAGGCCCATTGCCCCAGGTCATACCGGGCCTTCGGGTCCTTGGCATCAATGCCCGCCAGCCGCTGCTGGTACTCCGTCTCCGGCGTGACCACATCTTCGATGGACTCAACCTGATCTGCCGGGATCACCATCGTCTGGCCGGGGCGGATGGTCACCTTGTATCCATCTTCCGTGCGGACCACCTCGCCGACGATCGACCCGCCGGTCTTGAGGTTGAGCTTCTGGGTAGCGCCCCGGGCAAGCCCGGCGGCGAACGCCGCGACGGCGGCCAACGAGAGAAGGGTTCTCAAACGCATGCAGCACCTCATCCGTGACGCGGAACGTAGGCACCCGCTGTGTATTTCGGCAAAACGCGGGCCACAGGAACAGCCAGAACCGCCCGCGCAACTCCGTGCGACAGGCGGCGGTGGGATTCGAACCCACGAATAACGGATTTGCAATCCGTCGCCTTGGTCCACTTGGCTACGCCGCCGGGAGAAACGCCAGCGCCAGTATAGTCGCCCCGGTCGGCGCCCGTCAATCGCCGGACGGAGCAGCGGCCGCGCGACGCTCCGCCTCGCGGCGAATGTCCCTCAGCCGCTGCAACTGCGCGGCCGGCGGCTGAAGCTGCGGCACCGCGTGCGCCGCGATGTGCCGCGCCAGCGAACGCAGGCTCTCCGCGCCGGCCCCCACTTCCAGCCAGCATTCGCAGTACCACACCTGGAGCCACCAGTAGCTCTGGTACTTCTGGAGGTTCTCCAGCGTGGCAACTTCCGGCCGGCGGACAGGCTCCGCGGGCAGCAGCTTCGCATACAGCTCCCATGCCTCGCGGTACCGGCCCGACTTCTGGTAGCAGCGTGCAAGCCCGAAGCCGATGTCGTAGTCCTCGACCACGTTCCGCCTGGCCCGGCGGGCGTAGTCCTCAATCGCCTGATCCAGGAAGAAGGCCATCTGCTCTGCCGGCATCCCCTCCGCCTTGAGCAGTTGCAGCCCGTCGGGAGACCCGTCGAGCATGTCCACTTCATCGAGTCGCGGCTCGCCCGACGGACTCTTGCCCTCGAATGCACGAACCACCGTCCACGCCAGCGTCCGCATTCCCGCCGCGTCCGGGTCGCCCGCCAGACGCTCGCGCCAGCCCTGGGCCCGCTGCTCGACCTCCGCCCGAAGCTTCCCGATGCGCTGGGCGTCGAGCTTGCGGGCCTCTTCCCAGACGCGTTGGGCTGCCCCGTAGAGGTCCCGGGCATCTTCGGGCGAGAGCTTGGCGGCCTTCGCGATCTCGTCCGCGTTCGGCGATTCGGCCGCCTCCAGTAGTGCCTTGCCGTATTCCTTCACGTCGTCGAAGCGCGTGCCGTACTCCACGGCGCGCTCCTCGACATTGTGCAGCAGGGCCGCGAGCTGGAGGTACTGCTTGCGGTGGCTTTCGAGTTCGCGGCGGTCGGCTTCAGCGAGTTCGCGGTATCTGAACTGCTCAACCTTGCGGCGGCTGTAGTCGCGGGCGTAGTACACCACGTCGAGCAGGGCCTCCGCGCGGCGCTTGCCTTCGGGCGACTGGTCGCGGAGCACCTCAAACAGCTCGCCAATGATCTTCTCGCCCTCGCCGCGCTGGAACCGCCAGCGGATGTCCCAGATTCGCGCCATCTCGGCCGCCGGGGTGCCGGGCCAGTCGCGCAGAATCGCCTCCACCTCCTGAATCGCCTGCTGGATATCGGCGGGCTGGCTGGCGTTGAAGCCGCGCGTCGCCCGCATCTTGGCGGCCTCGAGGGCGGCCCAACTGCCGAACGCCGGCAGCGACGACTTCAACTCGGCGTCCTGCGTCTTGCCCATCAATTCCCTGCAGAACGCCGCGTACGTCGACAGGTCCTCGATCAGCTTCGCCTCGTCGGTCAGCTTCCCAAGCTGCCCGCGAAGCTCATACTTCAGCGCGTCGTCCTCGATGCTCTCGACAACGGCCCGCCAATCCTCGCTCTTATTGAACAGCTCCAGACGCTCCTTTAGCGCCTGGAGCATGTTGTTGGCATAGACGGCCGGGCGGTCCTTCGACGTCTTCTCGAAGCCTCGGATCGCCCCCAGCTTGTTCCGCAGACCGGCCACCCCCTCCGTCTCCGTCGCGAGCAACTGGTTCACCGTGGCCAGTTCCGGGAACCAGCGGTCCACCCCCTCGCGTTCCGGGTAGCGATCCGTGAGCACCGCAAGCCCGTCGCGATACTGCTTCAGGAACTCCTCGGACCAGCGAATCCCCACCCGCCCCTGCTCGCGGAAGACTTCGTTGAGCGCCACGACCGCGTTCTGCACGGCCGCGAACGCCAGCGGGTGATCGGGGTACTTCCCGGCGAGGACCATCCAGTTCTCTGCCGCCGCCCGCAGGTGCTGCCAGGTGGGCTCGCGCTGCTGTTGAATCTGCCCGGTCACCGGCGTCAACTGCGCCTTGGCGGCGGAGGCGTCCTTGTTGTCCTTTTCGAGCAGGCGGACCTGCTCGGCGAGTTTCTCGGCCTTTGCCAGCAGGGCCTCGTCCGGGGGCTGCCGAAGGCTGAAGAGCGTATGTCCCAGATGCCAGCGGGCGGTGGCGAACACGCGGGCGACCACCGCGTCGGTGCCCGCCGGGCCCGTCGTCGGCACCGGCATCTGCACGACCGAGCGGAGCGCCTCGATCACTTGTTCGCGCTGCTCACGGGTCTCGGCTCGGCCGGCCTCGCGGGCGGCCTTGGCCACCTGAATCACCGCGCGAAGCAGCGGGTCCACGTCCTTCTGCTCCAGGCGCGGGGCGTATTTCTGCACCATCAGGCGAAACAGGTGGTTCTGCAGGAACTCGCACCGCTGCTGGCGAGCGTCGAGGTCGGCGTATGCCCCGCCCTGGGCCTTGCGCTGCTCGATCTGCTTGAGCAGGTCGTCCCGCTGGTCCTCGAAGGCGAACATCGCGACGGCCGCGTCGAGTTCGTGCCGGCGCGCCTCGTCGTTGCGCCCCTCGGCCCGGGCGCGTTCCGCCAGCGTGTCGTACAGATGGATGCGCAGCAGGGCGCCATCGACTTCGAGGCGGGCCTCCAGCGGCGGGTCGCCCCGGGCGGCCTCGAGGCCCACCTCAACGAACTCGTCGATGCTCTCGCGGGCCTTCGCCATGTCGCCGGCGCCGCCCTCGATCCGCGCCCGCGCCAAATGATACAGCGCGTCCCGCAGGATCGTCGGCGGAACCAGCGCCGCGCCGCCCTCGCCCAGAGCGGCCGAGCGAACCTGCCCCAGCAGCGATTCCGCCTTCTCGTAATCGCTCATCTCCCGGGCGGCCATCCCCTGAATCAACAGCGCTTGGTACTTCCAGATGTTCGGCGGGGTCTGGGCGAGATACTCGACCTGCTTGATGCACCGGGTCAGCACGTCGGTTCGCTCGCGGTTGATCGCCTGCACGGCCCGCGACGCCCACTCGAACTGCCGAACCAGATCCTGCGCGGGGGTGTCGCGCCGGAGGTCGCCCAGCAGGCGGCGGATCGTGTTGCACGCCCGTTGCACGCTCCGCAGCGGACGCCCGCCTTCCGGCGGCGGCGCGGGCGCCCCCAGCAGAGCAACCGCCTCCTCCAGCAGCGAAACCTTCTGCGCCCTGTCCGGAGCCGCCTGCGCCTTCCCGACGGCGTTAACGGCCGCTTCCACCACGGCCTCGCTCTGGATCGCGACCCCGCGGTACAGGCGGATCCGCGCCGAATCGAACTTCAACTCTCGCTGCAGCTTCTCGACGGCCGGCACCTTCACCGCGAGATCCGCCAGGCTGCCGCCCTCGCGCCGCCAGTCGCGCCACAACTCGAGCATATCGAGGATCGTGTTCTCCAGCTCAACGAGTTGCTCGACCGCGTCGGCCGTGATTCGCTCCAACGCCCGGCGGTCCTCCACGCTGCCCGTGAGGTTGAACAGGTTTTCGGCGTGGTCGTAGGCGCGGTCGATGCCGAGCGTCTTGGCCAGCACGAACCGCGTGCGCAGGTACGCCAGCCACACTTCCAGCGAGGCGTTGTCGTCGGGACGCTCCGCGACCGCCTTCCGCAGCGTGTCCACCGCCTCGTCGAGAAGCGCATGGCGGCGCGCCGTCTGGTCGTCGCCGACAAGATCCTGCGCCTGGACAATCCTGCGCGGCGCCGTCGCGCCGGCCGCCGCGAGACGGTCCGCCGGAGCCGGCGACTGGGAGAGTTCTTCCTGAAGGGCCTTGAGCAGCTCGGTCATCCGCAACATGCCGAGCGACTGGGCCAGGCGCACGGCATCGAGCCGCTGATACGGGCTGGCCTTGACGGTGGGGGTCTGCCCCGGCGCCGCGGCCGCGAAAGCCGCCAAGAGAACGCCGGTGACGAAAAGCCTGATTCGCATCAGAATGTTCCTCGTTCGGCCTCCGACGCGTACGCGAAGCCCACCTTCTTGATTTTGGCGCGCCGCGCCTGGTTATAGGCGTTGACGACGAACTCCCATTTCACGTACGTGGACTGGGCGCGGTCAACTTCGGGTTTGATGACGACGTGGGCCTCCTCGCCCGAGGAGGCGGCGATGTCCTTGAGGATCAGGTAGAGCCCCTCAGCAAGCTGGGCCTCGTAGCCCCCCCCGATGGAGGCGGGGGTGACCGGCTGCTCAAACGCCTGGCGGACGGCGTACTCGGGCGTCGCCTGATCGCCCTCGCCGCTCTGGCGGACGATGACGTCGATGGTGGTCGTCGGCGTGGGATCGGGTGTGACCGACACGCCCTTTTCCGGGATCGACCCGGGGATCAGCGCCTCGTTCGGGAAGCGCGTCACCAGCAGGAAGAACAGCAGCAACTGGAATGTCACGTCGATCATCGGCGTCAGCGGCGGCTGCATCTTCGCCGAGCCGCGCTCGCGCTTCTTCCGCGCCGAAACGTAGTGGACCGTCTCTTCGCCTTCGATGCGTTTGTCGGATACTGCCATGGTCCTTACGCCTTCCTGAAGCTTGTCAGTCTTTCCCTTCGCCCGTACGGCGAACGGAGATATTGGCCTTGAGGATCTGGGCCTCGCCGGCCGCCTGCAGCACAGTGGCGACGTTGTTGTAGGCCACCCGCTTGTCGGCGCGGACCTCCACGTGGAAGTCCTGTTCGGTCAGTCCCTTTTCCTGGGCCTGGGCGAAGGCGCCTTCCAGCCGCCGCCTAATTTCCTCGTACGTACTCCGTCCAAGGTTGACCCGCTCGCCCTGGACGACATACCACGCCACATCGCCGGGCAGCACCGGGCGGACCTTCTCGACCTGCGGACGGTACAGCGGATCCTCGGCCGACAGCACATTGACGACGACGCGTCGCTGCTTGACCTTGTCGTCCGAGATGCTCGTGGGTTCGTGGGGGAAAGGCAGCAGCAGGTCGGACTTCTCGCGCGAGGCGAACTGGCTGGCGATAATGAAAAAGATGATCAACTGGAACGTCACGTCGATCATGGGCGTCATGTTGACGCCGACCTCGCCGGCGCTGCCCCGCCTCTTGAATACCACGCTCTTGGGCATCGGGTGCTCCTTGCGCGCGCGTGGAGCCGCGTCGCGGGCGTCAGATGCTCTTCTTGCCGCCCGGGCGGAAGTTCGAGATCAGGTCCTGCGAGGCGACCATCGTCTCGCTCGACAGCGTGTCGATCTTATTGCGCATCACGGCATAGACCGACAACGCGGGGATGGCGATCATCAGGCCCAGCAACGTCGTCACCAGGGCGATGCCGATGGCCTCCGCGAGGTCGCCGGGGGCGGGCTGGCCGCCCTTCTCGACGATCTGGAAGAACGCCAAAATCATGCCCCACACCGTGCCCATCAGCCCCAGCATCGGGCTGACGTTGCCGATGAGGTTCAGCCACTCGATCTTGCGCAGCAGTTTGGTGGTCCGCTCCTCGGCGGCTTCCTCCATGGCCCGTTCCATGGCGGCGTAGCCGTGCCCCGCCTCCGACAGCGCCGCGTGCACCACGTAGCTGAGGAAGCTCGGCTCGTTCGCCGTCAACTCGATGACATCGCGGTACTGCTTATCCTCGAACTGGGCCTGGATCTGCTCCAGCACATCCATCGGGAGAATGTTCACCCGACGGATCGAGATGAAATACTCCACGATGATCGCCAGCGTGCCGATGCTCAGCAGCCACAACAACCAGCCGATCACGCCGCACTTGACGAAGAAGATGTCAAAATAGTTCATTCAGCCGTCTCCTTACACGTTCAGGTCATGGGGCCGCCGGTCGGGGCCCTCGGGGGGGGTCTGTATTCCCGTCAGCCGCCGCGGGCCGATCCGTCTGCTTCCTCGACGCGGGCCTGCTCCATCTCGGAAAGCCGCTTCCTCGCCTGCTCGGCGAAGGGGCTGTCGGGGTAGTTGCCCGCGACGGCCTCGTACGCCCGTTGGGCGCCCAGCGGATTGCTCAAGACCTCGCACACACGGGCCGTCTCGAACAGCGCCTGGGGGGCCTCCGCGCTCTTGGGGTAAAACTCCCACACCTTCATGAACAGCAGGCCCGCCTGCAACACGTCCCGCGTACTCTTGTTGGGGTTGTTCATCCGCGCCACCCCCGCCAGGAACATCGCGCGCGGCAGTTCGCTCGCCTTCGCCTGCTTCAGGAGCGCATCCGCCTTGCGGGCCGCTTCGGCATGCCGCCCCGAGCGGATCAGCGTCTCCACCGACCGCAGTTGCCCCTTGCTGACGCCCGTGATCTGCACGCCCGCGCCGCCCTCGACCGGCCGGCCCCCGTCGCTGCGGGACCCGGGGCGATCGTCGCCGTCCGCCGGAGCGGACCCACCCGACTCGCCCCGCAGCCGCTTGAGCAGGTTGCTCACGGCCAATCGGGTTCGGGCGTCGGTCGCTCGATCCAGGGCGGCCTCCAGGCTTCGCACGGCCGAGGCCACCTGCGCCTTGCTGCCCAGCTTCGCGGGGCGCAGGTCGCGCGCGCCCACCTGCTCGCGCGGACTCGCCAGAAGCTCCGCCCATGTCTCCGCCCATCGGGCGGTCTGCCCCGTCTGCCCATAGACGTTGAGCAGGCGGTACTTGATGAAGGTTCGCTCCCAGGCGTAGGCGGCCTTGGCGAGAGCGCTGCGGTACATGCCGGCGGCCGTCTGGGGCTTGATCTCCCGCAGCCGCTCGGCGCGGTTGAGGTCCGCGCGCCCTTGCAGTTCAACCTGCGAGATTTCACTGACGGACTTGCTGACGTCATTCCCGGAAACGCGGAAGGTCAATCGCCCCCCCTGGAACCCGGACACGGTCACCTGCGGGTAGGGGACCCGCCCAACCACCACTTTGTCGGCGCTGGCGGTCACGGCAACCGCGACAATCGTCACAAAAGCAAAGGTCCTGTTCATGCGCTGCGCTCTGCTACTCGTCCCGGCTGACGTGTTTGAACTCGCCGCCGTTGGCCTGCGCGATCTCCTGCATCACCTTCATGGCGTCGGGGTCCTCGCCGCCGTACAGGAAGGTGTAGATTCGCACCTGGTTACCGGCCCGGTTGTTGTCGCCGACCCATCTCTTGACCGCCTCGTTGCCCTGCAGCCCGGCGTACTCGTTGCTGGCCTCACCGATCCCCTCGAAGTCGCCGTCCGACAGCAGGAAGATCACCTTCTCGCCGCCGGCGGGAACCTGGTTGAGCACCTGGAAGGCGCGCTGGAGCGCCTCCAGCACGCGCGTCTTCCCCTCGGGGACGACCTTGTCCTCGATGAACTCGGCGACCGAGGCCTTGTACTCGGGCGTGGCGGGCACGAGCTTCCGCGGCGTGAACTCCACGGGCGTCCGCTGCTCGCCGAAGAAGATCAGATGGAATTCCTTGCTCTCGTCGAGTTCGCCGATCGCCTGAGTGAGCTTGGCCCGGAGAATATCGAACTTGCCACCGGCGGCCATCGAACCCGAACGGTCGATGACGTACACCGCGTACTGGGCGGCCGTCCGCGTCCCGAGCAGGCCGGGGTCGCCGGGGGCCCCGCCGAACTGAGCGGGCCCGGTCCGGGCCAGCCAGCCGCCGGGCGACCCGCCGCCGCGGCGTCCGATCACCATCGTTTCGTCGCCCTTGACGCCGGTGCCGATGGGGTCGGGGGTGTCCTGTTGCGACCAGAAGCGCTTGTGGGTGGGGATGGGCTGTCGGGCCTCCTTGAGGACCGCGCTCTTGTTGCCCTCGCGGGGCGTGGTGCGGCGGAGCTTCGTCTCGCGGCGCTCCTGGGCCGGGTCCGAACGCTCCATCGCCATGTCCGATTTCTCCTCGATGAGGATGGCGAAGAACATCATGATCAGCGCCAGCCCCATGTGGAAGAACACGCTGATGACCCACGGCATCACCTGGGCCAGCACGTTCATCGTCGCGTCGCTGCTGGGCGCTTCTTCCTCTTCCTCGCCGGCCGGGCCGGGCGGAGGAGGCGGCGACGCGGGACGAGAGGATGGCGGAGGAGGCGCCCCCCCGGCGGGCAGTTTCGGCTGGGGTAACGACGCCAGCCCGGCCGGCACGACGGTGGTCCTATGGCAGTGCGGGCACTTCACCTCGTCGCCCTGCTGGGCGTCCACGCTGAGGAGCTTGCCGCACTTCTCGCATCGGAAGTCGATGGCCATGGCGATTCTCCTGTGTCGAACGGCGTCGGCGCCGCTCCGTCGACCCGGCACCGGGCCGACACGGAGCATCCATGCCCCGGGGTGTGATACAACCGGCCGGCAGTTGCGGCCGGAACGCCCGCACATCGCCGCATCTCACAGATTAACCGGTCCTTCACGCATCGGCAAACCGCAAAATGCGTGCGCTACTGTTGCTTGGTATGACGGGCCGGGCGGACCTCGCGATCCACCCCAAGGTGGGCCCGCTGGGCGGGTGTCGGCCCGCCCGGAGAGAGTACGACCCAAAAGGAGTGCATGGCAGCCCTGGCCAAATGCCGCGCCAAAGCCACGAAAACAATGCTACTTCTTCCGCGAGAATCACGCAAACAAAAAATCGTCGCCCCCTTCGGCCGATCAGTACAATGGCGAACGCCGCGAGGGTGGCGGAATTGGCAGACGCGCCAGGTTTAGGTCCTGGTCCCGAAAGGGGTGCAGGTTCGAGTCCTGTCCCTCGCAATGCCGCGCTGGTCTGTTACTCATCCGCGCTGACCTGTTCGAACGTTCCGCCGTGGTCGGCCGCGATGCGCTCCATCACCCGTTGCGCGGCGGGGTCCGTGCCGCGATACAGGCACGTGCAGATATCCACATGGCGCCCGTCTCCGCGCGACGGGTTGTGGTCCGAAAGCCACGCCACAACGGCCGCGTTCCCGCGAAGCCCTTCGTACGTGTCGGCTCCTGCGCCGATCGAGTCGAACCCGCCGTCCGACAGCAGGAAGATCACCTTTCGCTGCGTGCCTTCGGGGTCGGCCGCACGGAAGGCCTCGAGGGCGCGGGCAAGGGCGGGCAGCACCCGCGTGCCGCCCTCGGCGCGGACGCGGTCGCTCTCGACGAACCCGGCCGCCATCCCGACACACTCGGGCGTCGCGGGCACCAGCTTGCGCGGGGCGAACTCGACGGGCTGCGGCGGACCGAAGAACAAAACGTGGAACCGCTGATTGATCGCGTACCGCTCGCCCCCGCGGTAATAGTGATGGCCGTACCGCAGTCCGGCAAGCGACTGGATGAGCTTCGCTTTCAGCAGTTCGAAGGAGCCCCCTTCGAACATCGAGCCGGACTTGTCCAGCACGTACACGACGAGGTCGGCCTCGAAACGCGTACCGACCATCTCGACCACGGGCGGGCCGCCGATGGTGGGCGGGCCGGTCGGCGCCAACTCTCCGCCGCCGCCGGGCCGCCGCCCGCGCCGCGTGGAACAGCGTGCTGATCAGCCAGGGCATGGCGTGGGCGAGGGCCCGCAGGGCGGTTTCGCCCGGGGCGTCGGCGCCTTGGACAGGGCAAACGGACGGGGGAACATCGACGGCGTGCATCATGGCATCGCTCCTTCGCGCGTGCGCGATGCGGTCCGGGCCGGGCAACCCAGAAGAAACGCGCGCTGCGCGCGGCACGCACCGCCCGCGCGCCGACCATCCGGACCCCGGCAACCGGGCCTGTGTAGGTCCGTCCTCGGTGGGGCTACGGCGAAGCTGCCGCATGCCGAAGACCCCGTGCGTTGGCGTGGCGGGCCGGGCGGGAGGGTCCCGTCCCAACGTGGGCCCGCTTGGGCGGCGTTGGGGCCGCCCGGGGAGAACAGCCGCACGACCGGTGGAGGGCCGGGCCGACGTGGAGTGCGCCGGTCCCGTGCGGCCGTGCGAGTTATTGTACGCATCGGCCGGCCCGGGCGTGTTGCCCGCTTCGTTGTCCATGGGGCCCCGCCGCTTGCTTGCCAAGCGGTGCACGCACGGCCCCCGAGGGTCCCGCCCACAAGCTGCGAAGTGGCGGCGCGTACGGGAAGCGTCGTAAGTGGACACTTGGGAAGGGTTTCGCGTCAGGCCCGCTCTTTGGCGACGCGGCGGGCTTGGCGTTCGGCGGCGTGCTTGGCTCGCTGCGCCTGGAAGCTCATCACCGAAACGTAGAAGAACCCGAACGCGAAGATCACCAGGAACGGCGTGGTGAGCGGCGCGTTGACCCACAGGCACGCGACGATGCACGCCGCCATGTACAGCCCGCAGGCGAACTCAACGTACGGCAGCAGCTTCCGCCGCCGGCGACCGCCCTCCTGGCAGCCCACCGCCTGCACTCGCCGACCCGCGTACTTCGGCGTCCGCACGAACTCGCTCTGCTTGCCGAACAACGCCTCCAGAACGGCCTTCGTGTTGGAGACGCACAACCCCACGCCCAACGCCATCATGACGGGCAGATACTTCACGGCCGTCCGCCAGTTACCGAACAACTCCACCTGGCTGGCCACGTAGAATACGCTCGCCGACAGCGTCGCCAGGGAGAACACGGTCATGTCGAAGAGCATCCGCCAGGCGCCGGGGTCGCCGGAACCGTGTCGCAGGAGAATGGCCGGCAGCAGCAGGAGGACCAGGAAGAACATGTAGATGTGCATCGAGAAGCTCGTCAGGTGGAAAAATGCCTCCACCTTGACCTTCAGCGGCAGTTTGCTCAGGAAGACCTTCGGCAGCATCTTCAGCGTCGTCTGGGCCCCGCCCTTGGTCCAACGGAACTGCTGGGCCTTGAAGGCATTCATCTCCGGCGGCAGCTCCGCCGGGCTGGTCACCTCGGGAAGAAAGACAAACCTCCACCCCTTCATCTGCGCCCGGTACGAAAGGTCCAGGTCTTCCGTCAGTGTGTCGTGCTGCCAGCCGCCGGCGTCCTCGATGGCCGCCCGCCGCCACGTGCCGGCCGTGCCGTTGAAGCTCATGAACCGGTCGCTCCGATTGCGGGCCACGTGCTCGATGGCAAAGTGCCCGTCCAGAAAGATCGCCTGCGAGCGGGTCAGCAGGCTGTCGTTCCGGTTCATGTGTTCCCAGCGGGTCTGGACCACACAGACCTTGGGGTCGGTGAAGTGGTGGATGGATCGCCTGAGGAAGTCCGGCTGCGGGACGAAGTCGGCGTCGAAGATCGTGATGAATTCGCCGGTGGCGGTCCGCAGGCCGTTGGCGAGCGCCCCCGCCTTGTAGCCCGAGCGGTCGGTGCGGCGGATGTACTCGATGTCGAAGCCCTGCTCGCGGGCCCGCTCGACGGCGGCGCGGGCCGTGTCCACCGTCGAGTCGGTGCTGTCATCGAGCACCTGGATTTGCAGCCGGTCGCGGGGGTAATCGATCTCGCACGTCTTCTCGATGATCCGCCGCGCCACGAGCCGCTCGTTGTACATGGGCAACTGGACCGTCACCCGCGGCAGCTCGTCGAACTTCGCCGGCGGCTTGAGCGCCTTGCGCCGGTGGCGGTAGTACAGCACCACCAAGCAGTAGCGATGGAGCCCGTACAGCGACACCATCACCAGCAGGAACACGTACACCACCGTGAAAAGCGTATGTCCGAACTCGGACCAGTCCATGGGCGTCCTTATGTTCGCGGTCCCCGGCGTCACGAACGGAATCCACCGGAGCGATGCTCGATTCTACGCGTGTATCCTTTCGGCCGTCAAGGTTCGGCTGCCACAGGTTACTGTCCCAACGATTGTGGAGATTTCTGAGAAGCGAAGAATCCCCCCGACCCCGTGGGCTCAGATCACCTTCCGCAGGTCGCAGATTCCCTCCTCTCCCCGCAGGAAGCTCGACAGGTACGGAGGCTGCACCACCTTCCGGTCCGACTTGAACCCCCGCATCGTCTTCGCCCGAATCTTCAGCGTCAGCCCGATCAGCCGCTCCGTCGGATTGTTCGTCGGATCCCCCGGATCGTCGCTCACCTTCTCCCACGTCCGCTCCACGTGCTGGAGCAACTGATTCACCTTGCCCGGCAGCCCCCGATGCGCGTTGATATAGCGACGCCCCAGCCGCTCCAACGCCTCCGGCACCGTCGGCGCCCGCGGCCGTTGGCGAAGCAGCGCCAGCAGCTCCCGCATCATCTCCGCCTCCAGCGGGCGTCCCTGCGCCACCGCCTGGCGGCAAAGGTCCCACGCCCGCTTCCCCTTGCTCTTGCGCCAATGGGCCAGACACAGCCGGTGCTTAGAGACCGGAACCCCGCCCCGATACACGCTGTGTTCGTCCGTGCGGACCTCCGCGGCGCCCACGGCCGCCAGCACCCGGCGGACATGACGATGGACCGCTGCCGCGTCCCGCTCCTGAACCGGCTCCACGCAGAGCAGCTTCTGGCGGTCATGGTCCACGAAGAACAGCCACCCGCCCTTCCGCCCCGCTTTGGCGTTGCCGGTGCCGTCGATGCCCAGCCCCCGCACCGTAACCGCCGGGGCCGCCTCGTGCAGGACCTTCGCCTTCGCCCCCGCGGCCGCCACGTCCCGCTCCACGCTGCTTTTGCCCACCCGCACCCCCAGCGCCTCCATCAGCCACTCCACCTGCCGATAGCTCGGGCCCCACAGGTACAGCATCACCGCGAACCCGATCCCCCGGTCCGTCCGCTGACGCCCCGGACCCACCCCTTCGCCCCGAAGCGTCCAGGTGATCCCGCAGTCCGGGCACCGCATCCGACGCTGGGGGACCGTCTCCACCTTCCAGTCCTGGAGGCCCCGATCCATCACGCCCGTGTGAATCCGCCCGTGGTTGTGCCCGCAATGCGGACAACGCCGGTCAAGCTTCACCTCGGATCCGACCGATGGGATTTTGTAGGCAACCATCTGGGCCTCCTTGCCGTCGATGGCGTTCGCTACCTATCGCATCGGCAAAGAGGCCTTTGCTTTGGCAGTCTCTTCCACCCCCGCTACTCACCCACCACACGATTTTGGACAGTTACTTCATCAGCGTCCTCCGCTTGACGCGGGCGCGACGCCCCCGTAGAATCTCGGCGACTTCAGATCATTTGGCGATCGGAGGCGGAACGCCAACTTGTGAAGTACGGAAGTGTGGGTGGCAGCGGTATGGCGCAGGGTCAGGTCGGTTCGTCCATTCTGTCTTCTGCCAGGGGCACGAGCATGGCGCCCGCGGTCGTCGAGCCCGCCCCATTCATTCACCGGTTCCGGACGGCCCGCGCCTGCTATGTCTGGGATGTGAACACCCGCCGCATTCTTCGCGTTTCGCGCGTGGTCTGGGATGTGCTTGAGTATTGCGGCCGACTGGACGAGGCGGGCCTCGTCGCCCGTTTGTCGGCATCGTATGAACCGGAGCAGATTCGCGAGGCCCTCGCGCAAATCGCCGCGAAGCGGGAGCAGGGACTTCTACTGTCGTTCCGGCCGACGCAGGTCGTTCCGCCGAGCCGGGCCGAGGTTGCGCGCCGCCTGGCGAGCCGTCGTCGGCAACTGGTTCTCAACGTTACCGACGCCTGCAATTTCCGCTGCGCGTACTGCGTGTATAGCGACGCGTATCCGCAGTTCCGCGATCACGGCGCGGGCGCCATGGACTGGCGCGTGGCGAAGGCGGCCATCGATGACTTCCTCGCCCATTCGGGCGACACCGAGGATCGCGTCGTCAGCTTCTACGGCGGCGAGCCCCTGCTGAACCTCAAACTCATCCGCCGCGTTGTGACGGCCGTCCGGAAGCGCCCGGACGCATCGAACGTCCACTTCTCGATCACGACCAACGGCTCGCTCCTGACCGGGGAAGCCGCGAAGTTCGTTGCCGACAACCATTTCATGGTGGTTGTCAGCCTGGACGGACCTCAGCGGGCGCACGACCGCAATCGGCGGACGGCCGACGGCTGCCCGACCTGGGAGATCGTTTGCAGGAACCTGCGCGAGTTCCTGCGGCGATACCCGCAATATGAAACGAACCACCTGCTGCGTTTCAGCGCGGTGACCACAGTCGATACGGACCTGGAGGAGGCGGCCGGTTTCTGGAGCGGTTGCGACTTCCTCACCGACCGCATGGGCATCGTCCTCGGCGTCCAGCGCGAGGAGGGCGGGAACGAGGCGTCGGCTTCCAGCGTGTTGGCGGAGAGCACGGAGTGGCTCCATCGCGACTTCCTGGAAGCGGTCAAGACCGGCCGGTTCGCCCGGGAGCACTTCCAGCGCAAGCGATGGGTTCAGGCGTCCCTGTTCAACCGCGACTACATGCTGCTGCACCGACGGGGCTACCTTACGCCCCATTTGCCCGAGCGGATGGTCTTGCACTGCGGCTGCATTCCCGGCCAGCGGCGGACGTTTGTGGACACCAAGGGCGACTGCTACGCCTGCGAGCGCGTGGTGCCTTGCGCGCATCAGCACCTGGGCAACGTCCTCGACGGCGGGGTTGACGAATCGAGGGCCGGCGAACTCGTGGCCCGATGGCACGCGGCCAGCTCCGGCGCGTGCCGGAGCTGCTGGTGCGTGTCGCATTGCGTCGCCGGCTGCTTCGCCGTCGTGGGCGAGGACGGGCGCATCACCGCGGAGGCCAAGGGCGAGGCCTGTGCGCGGTATCGGCGATATCTGGACGCGCTGCTGCGTCACTACGCGAGCGTGATGGAAGAGAATTCGGAAGCGTTTGACTACACGGCGTCCTATGAGATGCAGTGAAGAGCGGCCCGTGTATCCGCTCCGCGGGAGCGGGCGGTTTGAGGGCGATCTTCGGGAAGGAGCAGTGAGATGCAGGCGACGGAAGTGTTGGACAACGGCGTGGCGATTGAGGATGCGCAATTCGGCGAGGCCCGCGAGACGGACGTGCGTATGGCGGGGCCCGACGGGTTCTGCTTCTGCATCTGCTCCTGCTGGGACAAGGAATCCCGCAGTTCGAGCAGCGCGTCGATGAACTCATCCATCAGCGTCACCGCACCACAGTAGCCGGAGTTGTGCAGTGATTCTCCGGGCCTGGGCCCGGGCGGCGCTTGGGCTCATCTACCTTCCCCCGCCGGGTCCGCGGGGAGGGCCCCAACGAGAGCCGGCCAGGAAGCGGCTACGGGACGTTCGTGTTGAGCGGACCCGTTCGCAGGTCGCCGTACACGGCCATTCGCTCGTCTGAACCGGACACGCTCCAGGCGCAGACGATTCGTTCTCTGTCGCCCAGCCGGACGGCCCGCCCGGAGTACGTCCAGCCGTCGCGCTGGCGGGCGTTCCGGACGAAGTTCAGCCCGGAAAGGCAGCGGCTGAGCATTTTGCGCCCTTCCTCGGTCCAGTCCGCAACCGCTATCGATCCCTCCGCATCGATCTCGGCCCTGGTGCTTCCGGTCGATTCGGCGATCAGCGCCTGCACCGTGGCATCGTCAAGTCGATCGGGAAACGTCCCGCCGTTCAGTTCGGCACAGATCCGTAGCATGCGGACCAGCCCCTGCACGGAGGGCGCCGCGTCGATCGCCTCCAGCCGGTACCCCGGCGGAACGTCCATCGCGAACAGCGATTCGTCCAGCGGGACGTTCCAGGCCATGTTCGTCAGGACGACCCGGACCCGGTCCTGCCCGGACCCCGACACGCTCTCAATCCGCAGGGGGACCGATCGCTTCGGGTCCGCCCAGATCGTCAACGTCCGGCCGGGCTGCGCCACCCGATAGACCCGGGCTTCCACTCCGTTCAGCATTTCTTCGCTGACGGCTGCTTCCTCCGCATCCGGCATTTTTCGAAGCTCATCCAGCAGGCTGCCGTAGCCCAGATGGCCTTCGACCCGCACCAGCCGAGCCACCCGCCTGGACGGGTACAACGACAGCGCTTCGGCCCGCCCCCGGTCACAGATTCTCACAACGCCGTCCGCGTCCACGGTTCGCACCCGATCGCGCCCCAGCATCTCGACGTGGAATCGGTCCGCCAGCCGCTCCCCCGAAAGCACGACCACATCAAACTCCACGGAACGGGCCTCGCGGATGAACTCCAGGACTTTCCCGAAGTCGGCCGTCGCCTGCCCGACCCCGACCGCCATCACCCAGATCCCCACGGCGATCAGCGCCGCGGCCGCCACGGAGGCTGCCACCACCGCCACGCGGGGCCACCAGCGTCTCGGGCGTGCAGGGCCGGTCGGCGCCGACTCGCGAGCCTTGATCGCCGCCAGGATGCGGCGGAACACCCGATCTTCCGCGCCGGGCGGCGGCGTGGCGTCCGGGCGAACGTTTCTGAGCTTCGCCTCGAAGCTGCTGCCTTCTCGGTGTTTCCTGTCAGTCATTGCCCACCCCTAGCTTTTGGCGGAGCGCCCGGATGGCCCGAAGCAGCCTGACCCGAACAGCGCCCGCCGTCATCCCGAGGATCTCCGCGATTTCCGGGCTCTCCAGCCCGCTGAAATATCGCAGCGCGACCAAGGCCTGGTCCACCGCCGCGAGTTCACCCAACGCCCGATACACCGCCGGCCACTCCAGGCCGAACTCCGTCGGACGCTCATCATGCCGCCAGCCCGTTGCGTCTTGGCGTAGCGCTTCCGCAATCAGCTTCTGCTTCCTGGCCTCTCGAAGGTGCTTCGCGGCCACGTTGCTGGCCGTGCCGTACAGCCACTTGCGGATCCCATCCCTTCCCCGGTCCCGGACGGTTTCATATTTCTCTACGAGCCGCAGGAACACCGCCGCAACGGCGTCCTCGGCCAAGTCGCTACGGTACAGGCGGTAAGCGCAATAAGCATATACGCCGCGGAAAAAGGCGCCGTACAACTCGACAATCTCGTCGCGCGTGCGGGAATCCACAGTCGAATCTTACCGCGGCCCCGCCCCGGCCACTATCCTGCTATCGCATTTCCTCCACCCCGGTTCCCCCCCGTATGCCGTCCCGCCCCGCCATCTGTTCATGTCGCGGAATGGGCGTTCCGTTACACGGAATTCAACCCTCATGGTTCCGGTTTCCCCCGGGCCTGAGTGCTGCTGCAGGACGCGGCGATCGCGCTACGGACCTTGGCCAGCAGTTCGTCCAGATCCAGCGGCTTGGCCAGGAACTCCCAGCTTTCCTCGGCCACGCCTCTTCGCAGCAGTTCCGGGCCGGTGTAGCCCGAAATGAATAGCACCGGGATCCCGGGGCACACGCTGCGGATGGCCCCGGCGGCGTCCGTACCGGACATGCGCGGCATGGCCACATCGGCAATCACCAGATCGATCCGTCCGGCGCGCCGGAGCGCCAGCAAGAGGGCTTCCCGCGGATCCCCCGTCTCGAGGGTCGCGTAGCCCGCCTGACGCAAGGCCGCCACCAGCATCTGCCGAACATGATCGTCATCATCCATCAGAAGGACCGTCCGGCCCTCGGACGACGACTCACCTTGTTCCCGACGAACTTGCGGCACGTTGGCTTCTCCATCATCTGCAGCGCCCCCCTTGATTTGTGACGGATAGCGGCATCCGTTACACAATCGTTGCGCGGGGCGGACAGTCGAAGAGGCACGCCGGGCCGACGCCCGGGTTCCGCGCTCGCTTCGTACGACGTGCGGCCCTGCCCCGCCACCGGGCTTGACCGCAGAGAGATCGAACGCCCGTGTGACCTCCTGTCGCGCCTGGCGCTGAGGGGCCGGACGCCTCGCATCTGCTGCGACGCAATCGCCCGTGCGGCATGTTAGGGTATAGGGAGATGACCGTGAATCTCAGACAACAGAAGGGACGAGGCATGGAACGGACGAGGTTAGCGCGGCGGAGCTTGTGGGTATTGGCGTTCGTAGTGGCGGGCGGGGCGGCTGCCCGCGCGGGCAATCCGCCGGGGAGCGAGACCGAAGCGTATGTGGCGGCCGCGGCCCACGCGCCGCGCTTCGCGGAGAAGACGCTCTGGCCGCACTACACCGGCAAGGAGGAGTATGCTCAGCAGCAGTGGCCGAAGGCTCGCGTGCTCGTCTGGTCGGGCGGCAGCGGACGATTCACCGACGCGTCGAAGTGGCTGGAGGCCGGCCGGCCTGCCAAGCGCGCGCCCGACCGCCGCACCGACGTGGTGTTCCCGCCGGGCAAGGGGCGGTATAGCGTCAACGCCGGAAACGCCGCGTGCCGGCACATCACGGTGGGCCGCAGCGCCGCAGTCCACGGCGGGAAGAAGCAGCTCGCCGTCCACGGCAACTGCTGGGTGAAGCTCGGCGGCGACCTTCAGGAGCCGAACGTCACGGGCGACAAGAGCACGTTCTTCCGGATGGACGTCCCGCCCGACAGCGTCCGCCCGCCGCACTACGACAAGCCGCCCGGATTCCCGCACACGATCCACGACAAGATGAGCGTGGCGAAGTTCCACGGGGCGTCGGTCGAGTTCCTCGGGACGCTCGGCACGCGCGACGAGATCTACATCGCCATCGGCAGGATGATCATCGGCCCCGACAGCCAGTTCCGAACGAACGTCGCCACCGGCAACGGGACCATGGAGGTCTTCGACGGGGCCACGCTGGAGCTTCAGTCCGGCGCCCAGGTGGTCAACCACCGCCGCACCGCGCTGTGCAACTTCGCCTTCCACACGGGCGCGACGTTGCAGGCCGGCTCGCCGAAGCGCCCCCTCACGCGCGATGCCTACCTGCGGCCGGACCCGTTCGTCTTCAAGCGCGAGCCGCGGATCTTCTTCGAGAAGGGCTCGGCCGTTCGCGTGTTCAGCGTGGACCCGGCGAAAGCGAGGCTGGTGATCGAGTCGAACGTGCCGGGCGTGAAGCTGCCGGGCGGTCGGGGGCTCGAGCTGTCCCTGGCGGGCAAGGCGGAGCTTAACGGCGTGGTGTTCGACCAGTTCCTGGCGAGCGGGATCCGGCTGGCGAACCCGTCGGCCCGCAAGGGGTGGCAGAACGTATTCTTCGGCCCGAACAATGCGGGGGGCGAGCGGGAGCTCTTCGCTTCCGCGAAGATCGACAAGCTGGGTGCGCGGTGGAACACGCGCGGGATCAAGTACCGGCAACTCGTGCGCCCGCGGCTGGCAGAGATGAAGCAGTTCGGCGAGGAGGACGCCGCCCCCGGGCCGGGCGGGGACGAGTGATCTTCCGCCGGGCGCCCGCGCCCGGCGCCGCCGACCGGATTCGTACAGGAAGGAAGGCTGACATGGGCAGCAACGTCGCCTCCGCTGCGGCAAGGCCGGCCGCCTGGCTTGTGCTCGTCCTGGCCGGGGCGACCGCGTACGCGGCCGACGGCGAGTACGTCTTTCCCGACGACGCGCGGATCCTCGACGTGAAGCGCGACTTCGGCGCGAAGGGCGACGGAAAGACGGACGACACGGCCGCGATTCAGGCGGCGATCGTCGAGGCCCTGAGCGGCCAGTACCGCAACCCGAAGCTGATCTACCTGCCGGCCGGCACGTACGTTATCCGCAAGCCGCTGAGGGCCCGCGTCACCGACGCCCCGCCGGGCGAGGGCGGCTGGAGCGACGGCTGGCGGAGCGGGATGTTCGTGGTGGGCCAGAGCCGCGAGCGGACGGTGATTCGGCTGGCGGACCGGGCGCCCGGCTTCGGCGACCGCGGCAAGCCGCAGGCGATGCTCCTCCCCGGCTCGACCGGACACGGCAAGGGGCACGACCGCCGCATCGGCGGCTGGGGCAACGAGGCGTTCCAGAACACGCTGATGAACTTCACGGTCGATACCGGCCGGGGGAACCCGGGGGCGATCGGCGTGGACTTCCTCGCGAGCAACCGCGGCGGCATGTACGACATCACGATCCGCAGCGGCTCGCCGGACCGGGCGGGCGTGTGCGGGCTCGACATGAGCCGCCCCTGGCCGGGCCCGGGACTCATCAAGAACGTCGCCATCAACGGCTTCGACTACGGCATCCGGCAGAAGAGCATGGACTGCTCGATGACGTACGAGCACATCGCCCTGAGCGATCAGCGCGTCGCCGGCATCCACGCCGCCGGCAGCCCGGTGATGAGCCTGCGGAAGGTCATCAGCCGCGGCGCCGTGCCCGTCCTGAAGTGTGACAACAGCGGCCGGGCCGTGATCATGCTGCTCGACAGCGAGTTCACCTACACGGGCGCGAAAACGCGCCTCCCGCCGGCCGCCATCGAGAACCAGGGCAACCTGATGCTCAAGGACGTCTCGGTCAGCGGCTACGTACGGGTCGTGGTCAATCAGGGCAACAACCTCCGCGACGGGCTCGACGCCCCTGAGGGCGGCCGCGTGAAGCTCTACCTGTCGCGCGATCCGCTCCGCCTGTTCCCCGGCCCCGAGGTCCTGCCCGGCTTGCCGGTCCGGGAGACGCCGGAGTGGCACTCGACGGACCTCGCCGATTGGGCAAACGTCGAGGATTTTGGCGCCCGCCCCAAGGGCAGCGCCCGCGACTTCACGTCGCTCGTCACCCGCACGCAGGTGGACGAGCAGGTGAACTTCGGCTGGGGCGGCGGCGGGCCCGAAGGCGTCGGCCGGGACAACTTCTCCGTCCGCTGGACGGGCGAAGTGGAGCCGCCCGCCGACGGCGAGTACACGTTCTACATCAACATCAACGACTTCGGCCGGCTGTGGGTGGACGGCAAGCTGATCATCGACAAGTTCGACAAGTTCCACAGCGAGGAGTTCTCGGCGAAGGCCAAGCTCGCCGGCGGCAAGCGCGTGCCCATCAGGCTGGAGTACTACGAGAGCGGGTACAACGCGTGGTGCCGGCTGAGTTGGTCCGGGCCGGGCGTCGAGAAGCAGATCGTCCCGAAGGACGCACTCTACCCCACGGCCGACGCCGAAGCGCCCGGCGGGCTGACGGGCGAGTACCGCGCGAACAGGAACCCCTCGTGCCTCGACGCCGTTCAGAAGGCGATCGACTCGGGCAAGTCGGTGGTGTATTTCCCGAACGCCGCGTACGCTGTAACCGGTGAGTTGATCCTCCGCGCCCGCGTGCGGAAGGTCATCGGCATGGAGGCTACGCTCGACGGCGCGGTCTTTCGCTACGACGGCGGCGAGCACGACACGATGTTCCTCGAGCACCTCAACGGCATTCGAGCGGTGCACAACTGCGACAAGACGCTGGTCGTCCGGCGCTGCAACCTCCGCGGCTACGAGAACACGGAGAACGGCACGGGCGACGTGTTCCTCGAGGACAACATGGGCGCCCGGCCGTACGTCAACTTCCCGCAGAGCCTGTGGGCCAGGCAGCTCAACGTCGAGTACGGGCGCCGCCCGCTGCTGATCAACAAGGGCGGCAAGGTGTGGATCCTCGGCATGAAGACGGAGGGGAAGTTCTCGAACCTGGTCAACGAGGGCGGCGTGCTGGAGTGCTACGCGCTGTACTCGATGACGAATCCGGGGCCGGACAAGTCGATGCCGATGATCCTCAACAAGGGCGGGCGGATGGCCGTGTCGTTCGCCGACGGTGGACAGAAGAGCTTCTACACGAAGATCCAGGAGACGCAGGGCGGCGTGACGAAGGCCGACGCCGCGTGGCGCCGCGAGACGATGCTGTATCTGAGCGCCGCCCCCGCCGGCGACTGAGCCCGCCGCGGGTGACACCGCCGACGAAGCGCAGCTGGAGACCCGTATGACGCGCAGGGAAGTCATTCGGGGGGTGCTGGAGGGGCAAGAGCCGCCGTATGTGCCGTGGCATCTGTCCTTCACGCCCGAGGCGGCCGAGAAACTCGCCCCCCACAGGACGGCGGAGATCGACGACGTGCTTCGCGGGCACCTGCTCGGCTTCGCCGGCGCCGGCGAGCAGTTCACGCATCTCGGCAACGACCAGTACGCCGACGCCTTCGGGGTGATCTGGGACCGCAGCCGCGACAAGGAAATCGGCAACGTCGCCAACCGCCTGCTGCCGGAACCGAAGCTGGACGGCCTGACGCTGCCCGACCCGGCCGACCCGGCCATCCTGGAGCCCATGCGGGAGGCGATCGCCTCCGGCGCCGACGGGCTGCGGGTCTATTCGATCGGCTTTAGCCTCTACGAACGCGCGTGGACGCTGCGCGGGATGGAGGCCCTGATGATGGACTTCCTCGAGCACCCGCGCTTCGTCCACGACCTGCTCGGCACCATCGCCGACTGGAACATCGCCCAGGCGCAGGCCGCCATGGCGTGCGACATCGACGCCGTCTACTTCGGCGACGACTGGGGCATGCAGCACGGGCTCCAGATGGGCTACCCGCTCTGGAAGGAGTTCATCTACCCGCAGCTCGAGCGGATGTACGGTGCGGTGCGGGCGGCCGGGAAGTACGTGTTCATCCATTCCTGCGGCGATGTGGACGAGTTGTTCGACGACCTCGTCGGCATCGGCGTGAACTGCTTCAACCCGTTCCAGCCGGAAGTGATGGACGTGCCATCGCTGCTGGTGGAGTACCGGGGACGGCTGACCTTCCACGGCGGGCTGAGCACGCAGAAGACGCTGCCGTACGGTACGCCGCAGGACGTGCGCGACGAGACGCGGCGGCTGATCGAACTGGGACGCCCGGGGAGCTACGTGCTGGCCCCGGCGCACTCCGTCCCGCGGGATGTGCCGGTGGAGAACATCCTCGCCGTCGTCGAGGAGATTCGAGAAACGAGCGGCGCATACGAGGAATAGAGAACATGATTCGACGAGCACATCCGCAATCGATCCGGCGCCGGGCGTTGGGTTTCGCCGCGGCGGCCGCCCTGGCGGCCGGCTTCGCGCCGGCCGGCTGCGGCGGCGACGCGGAAGACGCCGCGTCCGAAGACACCGGCATCCCGTACCCCGCTTCGCTGGGACCGGACAGCAGCCCGTCGGATGTGGCGAAGCTGTTGATCGAGGCGCTCGAAGCCGACGACGAGGGCACGCTCGTGGGGCTCGTCGCGGCGAAGGCCGAGACGGCGAACCTCAACGCGATCTTCGAGCGTCGCGGCCGCGAGGGCAACGTCACCCCGCCGAAGGCGGCGGCCCTGGCGGCCGCGGGGTGGTCGGCGACGTACAGCTTCCTCAAGCCCGGACAGACGCGGGTCCGGCGGCACGAAATCCACGGCGACAAGGCGGACGTCTTCGCGACGGCCGTCAACCGCGGCGGGGAAACGCGAACGCTCAAGATCGAGATGATCCGCGAGGACGGCGCGTGGAAGGTGCTCGCCGGGCTGGAGAACCTGCCGGACTGATTGGGTCAGGCGGTGCGCAGCACCTTGGGCGGCCGGGCGCTGGGCGAGCGGGCGTTCGTGGAGCGAATCGGCGCCTGGCTGGGGCGGCACCTCCTGCCGCGCAAACGCGACCGCCCGAGCAAGGCTGGAATTGGTATCGTGTTTCCGATATCCGGATACCCGGATATCGGATATGCTTGGGCGTCCCCCGATGCAAAGAGGGCGACGGATGCGACGATCCAGCACGTCATTCGGAAGCGGCGCCCGGGGATTCACGCTTGTCGAACTGCTGATCGTCGTCGCGATCATCTCGCTGCTGGTGGCGATCCTCGGGCCTGCGCTGGGCACGGCCAAGGGGCTGGTCCGCGATGCCGCCTGCCGCTCGAACCTCCACCATCTCCAAATGGCATACTCGATGTACATGCTGAACAACGAGAACAAGTTCTTCCCGTACTACAACGGGCCGATCTACATGCCGTTCCTGCTGCCCTATCACGACGAACTCCATGAGCTTCGCCAGTGCCCGGAGACCCGGCGCCTGCCGGGCGACTACGTCATGGGCGACGCCCACGTCTGCTGGGTGAGGGGGACGGGCGAGCTGGACTGGGGCAGCTACGGCCTGAACGGCTGGCTGTTCGGCGTGACCACGGGCGGCAACCCCGGCGGGCGCCATCATTACTGCAACCGGGACAAGCCGTTCCCGGATGCCTGGTATCAGATCCCTGCCCGTGTCGAGGCGCCGGCCGAGACCCCGAGCCTGGGAGACTGCGTGTGGGACGACGGCTGGCCCTGGCATGACAACCCGCCGGAGATGTTCACGGGCGACTACTACTGGCAGATGACGCGGTTCCTGATCGAGCGGCACGGCCGCGACATCAACCTGTCGTTCATGGACGGTCATGTGGAGCACGTTCGGCTGGAGACGCTCTGGACGCTTCGGTGGTCCCCGCTGTTCGAGCGCCAGGCGATGACGTTGCCGCGGTAGGGCGCCGCGCGAGGCGCCGTCTCCGGACGGTCCCTTGCCGCCCGCACGCGGAGCGGATAGGATTCGAGAACACCCATAGTCGGCGGGTCTCCCCCGCCCGCCGACGCTGTACCGCGGCCGAGCGTCTCCCCCGCCGCTCGGCTGCTTTTTTTGCGCCCGGGCGTGTCTCCTGGCCGCTGCGCGAGCAAGCTTTGTTCTCTCCGCCTGCCGGCCGTCTGGCGCCCGCGCAGCCCTAAACGCGCCTATTCGTCCCGCCGGTCGTCGCTGTCATCGAGGTCGCGGTCGCGCTGCTTGAGCCGCCACGAGTCGAAGCTGTGCGGCACGATGCGGGGCTCGCGGCGGGACTTCCCGTTCGTCTGGAATTCCTTGCGGTTCGCCGCCGTGGAGACACCTGCTCGTGACCGCTCGGGCAAGCGGGGAATCTAGAAAAATCTGAGTGCCCCTTGACAAACAGCCAGCGCGCGTTACAATCACTCAAGCGGTTGAGTAATCTGCCACGTGGAAACGCTGCGAAGGCGATTAGTTTGGTGTTACTGCTTGGCTCAACCGATTGAGAAGGGCCGTTGCCATGGCGAGGGCGACGCTTCAGCAAATCGCAGACGAAGTCGGGATCCACCGATCCGCAGTCTCCCGGGTGCTGACCGGGAAGGCGCGGGAGGGTGGCATCAGCGAGAACCGGGCCAAGGTGGTTCGGCAGGTCGCCCGTCGCCTGGGCTATCGTCCGAACGCACTGGCTCGGGGCATCGCGACCGGACGGTTTGGTTCGGTGGCGTTGCTGCTCAGCGCTGACGCCAAAGGCCGCAGTTCGCTGCCGCCACTGCTCCTGCGAGGCATCGTCGATGCGCTCGAAGCCCGAGGACTGCACCTGACGATGGCGATCCTTCCCGACGCTCGGCTCACGGATGATCGGTTCGTTCCGAAGCTCCTTCGCGAGTGGACCTCCGACGGCCTGTTGATCAACTACAACAAGCATGTGCCCCCGCGGCTGGCGGAGATCGTCGAGGACTATCACTTTCCCTCCGTCTGGGTGAACGCGAAGCGGGACCACGACTGCGTCTATCCCGACGACCTGGGCGCCGGGCGGCAGGCAACGGAGAGACTGCTGCACGCGGGGCATCGACGAATCACGTACGTCAGCTTCTCCTATGTGCCCGAGGACCTGCACTACAGCGATGTGGACCGCTATGAGGGTTACGTCCAGGTCATGCGACAAGCGGGCCTCACGCCGTGCATGATTCACCGCGGCTCCCCGGGGGCCGTCGAGGACAGCAACTGCGCCTGGAGCCGCGCTTTGAGCTTGGTGCTTTCGGGCGAGGAGCGCCCCACGGCGCTGATCGCCTATAGCCCGGCCGACATGTTGCCGATCTACCGGGCCGCCGAGCGCACAGGTATCGAGATCCCCAGCGAGCTGTCCCTTGTCGCCTTCGGCTCGGAACCCATTGGTCGCGAGGAATTGGTGGCGACGGCGCTGATTCCCGACCTCGAGGTCGGGCGCCGCGCTGTGGAAATGCTCTCGGATAGGATCGGGAATCACGCCAAGACGTTCCCCCCGGAGGCGATACCGTTTGGGTTCGACGAAGGCCGCACAATCTGTCCTCCGCCGGCGACGAGGTCTGCGTGAGGTTGGTAGGTCGAGCGTGTCGGCCGGGCTGGGCCGCCCGGCCGCTGACGAACGGAAGGATCGAGGAAGAGTCCTTTTAGCGGCCGCGCGGCCGTGGGACGAGAGCGGGCCGGCGAGACCCTCGTCGCCCCGGAGGCGAAGCAAACGAGCGCGAAATGCCCCCGGCCGCGTCGGCCGGGACACGGATGATGTGCGGCGTACGGAGGCATCCTTGGACCGGCCCTCGTTGGGCCACAGACATGAGGAGAAGCACCATGAACGCGAAGACTTGGATTGTGATGCTGGCAACGGCCGTACTCGCCCTCGGCGGCGGAGCCCAAGTGAGGGCGGGTAATATTACGATTACCAATACCTGGGACGGCGGCGGGAGCGACAATGACTGGTCGACAACCGAGAACTGGTCGGACGTGATCGACAAGTCGTCCACCCCCTGGGCGGCCGGGACGGATGGCACGGACGACGTTTGCACGGACTTCGAGAATGACGGGACGAACAAATACCGCCACAGTGGGCGGATCCCCGGCGGATTCACCGTGAACGTGACGGGTGACGAGAAAGCGCGGGATATTACCGTCGGGACCGACGGGGCGGCAACGTTGAACATCAGTTCGGGCGTGCTGAGTTCCAACGCGGGCGCCCTCGTGGTGAATAATGGCTCAACCCTCAACGTGACGGGTGGCACGCTGAATTCCCAGCGCGACCTAGAGTTGAGAGGTGACAGCACGCTGGCGGTTTCGGGTAGCGCGGCTGTTCGCGGCACGCACACCAGCGCGGGGTTCAATGGCATCGAAGGCAACGTCGTAATCACGGGCAGCAGCGTGGATTGGAACGTGGCGACTGAGAGCGCAGCGAACCCGTTCGCTGTAAAGGACACCGACTTCACGTTCACGGCCGACGTGAGCGGGATCAGCACGCTTTTCGTCGAGGCCTACAGTCTCGACCCGAGCAAGACGAACACTGTCACGCTGGATCTCGGCGCCATGGCGCTGGACGGCACCGAGTCGTTTGTCCTGTTTGACGCCTTGTCGGGCGTCGATGACACCAAGCAGTTCGATACGGTCACCGTCAACAACGGCGGCGGATTCGCGTGGGCCGCGGTTTACGATGAAGACAACCAGGAAATCCGCGTTGAGGTTCCCGAGCCGGCGACGCTGGCGCTGCTGGGCCTGGGCGGCATCGGGCTGCTGATGCGCCGCCGCAGGGGGTGAGCTTGCTTTCGCCGAGCCCGTCCGGGGCCCGAAGGGCCGGGCGGGCCGGCTGAGACGGACGACAGAATACGGTGCCAGGGACCGCGGCCTGGTCGTCGCGGGGCGCCGAGCATTGAACGCGAGGTGGAGGGGCGAGGCGCTGTTGGTCTCGCCCTTCGCCTTCCCCCGCGAAGGTGTGCCATGAAGGCGCGAGGCTTCACCCTGATTGAGCTGTTGGTCGTAATCGCCATCATCGCGCTGCTGGTGACGATCCTGATGCCCTCGCTGAACCAGGCGAAGGAACTCGCCCGCCAGGCAGTATGCATGACCAACCTGCGCACCATCGGGCTGGCGTCACTGGCGTTCGCCACCGAGCACGACGGGTATCTTCCGGTCGGCTATCGTTGGAACCAGTGGTTCATGCGGTCGATGACGGCCATGCGCCTGTTCGAGCAGGCGGAGGGGACGGAATGGTACATGTACCGCAACGCCAGATTCGGGCCCACGCTCGACGAAGACGGCATCGTGTCCGCCCCGGCCTACACCGGCTACACGTGGCGGGCCCCGATCTGGCGGGTGCACGGCACGTCGATGCGACGGTACCAGGAATACGGGCTGGCGGACCGCGGGGTCGTCTGCCCCAGCGGCGCCGGGGCCAGGGTGCATACCTACGGCAACTGGGGCGTGCCCGGCGAACGCAAGGAGGGATACGCGGGCAACCGGTTGTATTCCTCGTACCTGATCGTCTCGGGCCTGGAATGGGACGGCACTGGCAACCCGCGCTACAGCGATCCCGGCAGCGCCCCGGGCGCGGATTGGAAGTACGCCTGGATGACGGATGACAGGATTTCGCCCCCCATCGTATCCACCAGCGACGAGAGGCCGGGCGGGAGACTGATCGCGTGCGACCGGATTGCGTTCAGCGCGAACGATCCCACCACGGGGACGCCGCCGGAGTTCAACCATGCCGGCGGCGCCGGGTCGGACGTGCCCGGCTTCCAGGCCCTCGTGTTCGGCGACGGGCATGTCGGCAGCCGCCCCGACGGCTACTACGACCGGCACCCCGCCGAGTGGGGGCTGTCGCTGGGCAGCGTGCACGGGCACTTCGTGTGGGAATAGGCCCCCGCGTGCGGATCCCAAGAACCCGAACGGAAGGTGTACACCATGCGTGAAGCGATCTGCTCGGCACTTGGCGTGATGATTTTCAGTGCGGCCGCTGCGGCCGCGGACCGCGCGCCGAGCGAATGGCCGGGGTCGGCCGGCAACCCGTTGAAGGTGGAGGGCGCCCCGCGGTGGCGCGCCGACCGCGTCTGGCCGGACAATCCGAGCCGGGCGGACGCCTACGTGACGATGCCGTGGCGCGACGGGGCATGGAAGGCGACGGATCATGCAAGCGATCATCAACCGCGCATCGAAGTGCAGGATGGCGTGGTCGTGATGAGCGCCAAGGCGGATACCCGCAAAGGTCATCGCGTACCCGCCCTGGTGTACATCGTGCCGGAAGACGGCTGGTACGGCATCGCCGGCACGGCCAAGGCCCAGCGGCTGGACGGGTATGGTTACATCCGACTCAAACTCGTGCGCCGGTCGAACGAACGCGTTGATCGTGCCAAGGAATGGCTGCTCAATCCGGGCAAACAGACGGCGCTGGGCGAGGTCGCCGTGAGAGCTGAGCGGGGCGAGGAACTGGTGCTCCTGCTGGTCGCTGATCGTTCGACGACGAATGTGCGCCTCGGCGATCTGGCGTTCGGGCAGGATCTGGCCGACGCGCAGGTCCGCGAAAGCCGCGAGCGCCTGGCCAATCTCCAGCGCGCCCCGGTCACACCCAACCCGACCGATGAGCAGATGACGGCTGCCAACAAGCAGGTCATGAACAACCACGACCGTGGCGATGTCGTGTACCCACCCGACAGTCACGTCCGCAATGTCAAGGCGTTCGGCGCGGTGGGCGACGACAAGCACGATGACACCGCTGCGTTTCAGCTGGCGCTGGAAAATGCCCGTTTAGTTTACGTGCCCGACGGCACCTACATCATCACCGAGACGCTGCGCTGGACCGGCCGACAGACCCGCACCGTGCTGGAAGGCCAGAGCGAAGACGGCGTGGTCATCAGACTGCTGGATAACTGCCCCGGCTTCCAGAACTCCGATGCACCTCAGCCGATGATCTGGACCGGCAAAGCCCCCGCGCAGCGGTTCCGCAACTCACTGCGCAACCTGACGCTCGACGTGGGCAAGGGCAACCCGGGTGCGATTGGCCTGCAGTTCATGGCCAACAACCAGGGCGGCGTGTTCGGCCTGACCATCCGCTCTTCCGATCCCGATCGAGCGGGCCACATCGGCCTCGACCTCGGATACAGCAACGAGCAGGGCCCGTGCCTGATCCAGCGCGTGACGGTCGAGGGGTTCAATGTCGGTGTCAGCACGACCCATGCGGTCAACAGCGTCACCGCCGAGCACATTACGCTGCGCCATCAGCGGCAGGTCGGCTGGCTCAACGACGGCCAGTGCGTCTCGCTGCGCGGCTTGCGGAGCGACAACGCCGTCACGGCCTACCACAACAGGAGCGGGGCCAGTCTCACCGCGATCATTGACAGCGAGTTGCGCGGCGCGGGCGAGGCGGCGCGGGAACCGGCGGTCCTCAACGAGTCGGGCATGTTCGCGCGGAACATCAAGACCACCGGATACGGCACAGCGATCGCGAACAACGCCGGAACGAAGCAGGGCGCCGACGGGCCGAACGTCGACGAGTTCGCTTCACACGAGGTGGTCACGCTGTTCGACAGCACGCCGAAGCAGTCGCTCAATCTGCCGATCAAGGACGCGCCGGTGTTGGCGTACGACCCGCCGGAGAACTGGGCGAACGTCGCCGACTTCAAGGACCACGCCGTTCAGAAGCCGACCGGGGATGGGGGCCGCGACCGGCGCAACCCCAAGGTGGACTGGTCCCCGGCCGTGCAGGCCGCGATCGACTCGGGGGCGAAGACGGTGTACTTCCCGGCCGACCAGGAGATCGGCCTGTTCGGTGAGATCCACGTCCGCGGCAACGTGCACCAGATCATCGGCTTGGACCGCGGCTTCGACAAGCCGATGGCGCCAACCAACATCAAGGGCAAGTTCCCACCGGATTCGGAATGGTTCCCAACGTTCATCATCGAAGACGGCGCTTCGCCCGTGGTCGTGATTGAACGCTTCGATCTGTCCTACACCGGCACCAAATTCATCCACCGGAGCGATCGAACAGCAGTGATCCGCAACCTCTACGCCCGCAGCATTGAAGCCGAAGAGGGGGCCGGCGACCTGTTCCTCGAGGATGTTGTCTGCGGCTATGTTGAAACGCAGCCGGGCACACGCGCTTGGGCGCGGCAGTTGAACATCGAGAACTGGCACGAGCCCAAGAGCCTCAACCGTGGCGGCGACCTGTGGGTTCTGGGCATCAAGACCGAAACGGACACCAGCGTCCACCGCGTGGAAGCCGGCGGCCGGTCGGAGTTCGTCGGTGGCTTCATCTATGCCAACAAGGCCACCAATCCCGATAAGATCATGTTCCACAACGACAACAGCTTGTTGTCGGCGACCGTGGGCGAATGGGTCATCCGCAAGCAGCCGTTCAACCCGGTCAAGGAAACGCGGGGTGACCAAACCCGGCTGCTGGAGAAAGGCGCTTCGCCCAAGCGCGGCGAGGGCGCGCTGATCCCGCTGTACGTGGGCGCTCCATGATGCGGGCGCTTGGCTCAACGGGCGCGGCGGCGTAGGCCATGCACGGTCGCCCGCCCCGGTCCGGGCGCCAGAGCCCCCGACGCGGATTCGGACAAGCGAGGCATAGACGGGCGAACCGGTGAGTGGGCAACCGACGGGTCAAACGGCGTCGGGCGCCGGCTCGGCGCCGGGGCCGTCGGGGGTCATGCGGGCGGCGGCGACGATGCCGAGGACGGCGCTGACGGCGACGAGGGCGAAGACCCACACCATGCCGGCGGCGTGGGCGATCCACGCGGCCGCCAGGGGCAGCAGCGTCAGCGGGCTGGTGAGCGTATTGAGGAACGCCAGGTAGCTCGGCCGGTACTCGGCGGGCGCCTCGGTGATGAGGAAGCGCTGTCCGCCGATCATGGTGCCGCGCATGGCGAAGCCGAACACCCCCAGCGCGAGCAGATAGACCGTCAGCGGCAGCGTAAACGGCTGGGTCAGGCCGGGAACGCGCAGGGCGAACGCCCCGGGCAGCAGCGGCGCGACGAGCGCCAGGGCCACCCCCGCCAGCAGCAGCACGGCCGAGCGGATCATCGTCACGCGCGAGCCGCTGCGGTCCGCCACGCGCCCCCACAAGCCGCTGCCCAGGACGCCCGCGACCTTGAGCACGGCGACCAGCACGCCGCCGAGGATCACGAGCCCGCCGGTCTTCTCGTAGCCGAGCCGTTCGGTGCCGTAGGGGATGAAGAATGCCACGGCGAGGTAGTTGACGCGGAACGCGACGCGGGCCCACGCGTAGCAGCGGTAGTTGCGGTGGGTGCGCAGCCAGTGGAAGCCGCGGCGGATGGCGTCGCGGAGGCGGGTGCGCTTCTCGGCTCGGGCGCCCGGGCGCTCGCGGGCCTGGCACCAGATGGCCATGTCCGTCGTCGCCAGCACGCCTCCAACGATGACCAGCACGAGGTAGTTCAGCGGCGTGGCCATGCCTTCCAGAATCGGCTGGATGATGAACAGGCCCGTGACGATGGACACGGCGCCGCCGATGAAGCCGCGCATGCCGATGAACGACCCCACGCGGTGGGCGGGGATCAGCCGGCCGATCATGTCCATGAACACCACGTGCGCGAGGCTGGTGCACATGCACATCACCAGGTACGCCGCGAAGAACAGCGCCAGGTACAGGCCGGTGACTTCCACGGTCAGCAGCCACACGGTCCCGGCCAGGCCGAGGAACGAGGCCGCGCGGGCGATCGTGGCGGCGACGAAGTAGGGCCGGCGGCGAGGCAGGTGCTCCAGCAGCGACCCGGCGAGCAGTTGCGGCGTGAGCATGCCGGCCTTGTTGATGACGGGGACAAGCGAGGCATAGACGGGCGAGCCGGTCAGGGCGTAGAGGAGCCCGACGAGGATCATATCGGGGTGGAGGAAGTCCTGGGCAATCGCGGCGACGGTGCCGGCCGTCACGCCGAGGGCGTGATTGCGGCGCGCGAAGGGCGCGTTGTCGCCCAGGGCGCGCAGGTTCTGGTATTCGGTGGATGCGGTGTTCGTACACATAGCAGCGGGCGAAGGGGAACAGCGCCTCCGCGGACGCGGGCATTGTAGCAGGTTTCCCGCGAACGTGCGCGCGGCGCCGGAATTACAGCCCGAGGAAGACGATGCCGACGCCGCAGAAGCAGATGGCCGCCCCGGCAAAAGCGTGGCTGTAGCGCTCGAAGAAGCGCGTGGGAAGGACCTTCAGGCCCAGGACGCCCGCCACGACGACCGCCAGCATGGCGACCAGCGTCGCGCCCGCGAACAGCGCCGTGACGACCACCACCGTCATCGGCCCGACGGCCGCCGAGGCCACGACCAGCGGGATGAGCGGCTCGCACGGCCCGAAGACGAAGATGAGGAACAGCACCCAGGGCAGCGTCCGCTTTGCCTTCGTTCGGTCCCCGGCGGCCGGCACATCGTGCGGGTGGGCGTGGCTGCCCTCGTGCGTGTGTTCGTGGACGTGCTCGCCGTCCACGTGCATGTGCGCATGCGTGTGCGGCCGGCGGCGGATCGCCCGCCACAGCCCCCACACGAGGTACGCCAGGCCGAACCCGATCATCAGCCACGCGGCGATGCCGCCGCGGACGCCCTCGGCCGTCCGCATCCACTCGGGCAGCGTTTCGTAGATGGCCTCGAGCGAGCCGGACTCCCGCAGCGCGAAGCCGAGCGCGATGCCGACCAGCCCAATCACCACGGAGCTGGCCACGTGCCCCAGGCCGCACAGCGTGGTGATGACGAGCGTCTTGGGCATCGACCAGCCGCGGGAGCGGGCGAGGACAAGGAAGGGGACGTAATGATCCGGCCCGGCCAGCGTGTGGAGGAAGCCGGCCGTGATCGCGGCGATCGCCAGTGCGGTGAGTGTCAGCGTCATCCTCGTTTCCCTGGTGCGTCCCGGTCGGGTGGCATTACTGACTCGTCTGGAAGTAATACCACAGTCGGGCAGCCGCACGAAAGAGGATCCTGCGCATGGGTGGGGATTGGGCGACCGCTGGGTGGTCAGGCCGGCAGTTCGCGCCCGCGGAGCCACGCCCACGCGCGGCGCAGGTCGTGCCCGATCAGGTACATGCTCGGCACCACCAACAGTGTCAGCAGCGTGCCGAACGACAGCCCGAACGCGAGCGAAACGGCCATCGGCTTAAGGAACTGCGCCTGGAACGACCGCTCGAACAGCAGCGGCGTCACGCCCAGCACGGTGGTCACGGTGGTCAGCAGGATCGGGCGGAAGCGCTGCAGGGAGCCCTGGCGTGCGGCCTCGAAGACGGGCAGGCCCTCGCGCACCTTCCGGTTGACCAGATCGATGAGCACGAGCGAGTCGTTGACCACGATGCCCGCCAGCGCGACCATCCCGAACAGGCTCATCAGCGTCAAGTCGAAGCCGGCGATCCAGTGTCCGACGACGGCGCCGATCAGCCCGAACGGGATCGCGACCATGATGATCATCGGCTGGCGGTAGCTGCGGAACAGGGCCGCGAGGATCGTGTAGATCGCCAGCAGGGCGATGGGGAACCACACGTACAGGGCGTCGAGCGATTCGAACAACTGCTGCCGCTGCCCGCGGAGGTCGACCTCCACGCCGGGGTTCTCCGACTCCAGTTCCGCGAAGAAACCCTGCCCCTGAAGGTCCTGGAGGATCTGCTCCGCGTTGGCCACCGACTCGTCGATGTCGGCATAGACGTTGACCACGCTCATGCGGTTGACGCGGCGCAGCGTGGTGTACCCCCGCTCCATGCGGAGGTCCGCGACGGCCGCCAGCGGCACCTCGGCGCCTTCGGGCGTGCGGATCCGCATCGCCTCGATGTCGCCCAGGCTGCGGCGCTGGGCCTCGGGGAAGCGGACCATCACCTTGATCTCGTCGCGCCCGCGCTGGACCTTCAGGCTCTCCGCCCCGTAGAACGCCGCACGCACCTGCTCGGCAAGGTACGCCTGCGTCATCCGCGTCTTGCCGAAGCGGTTCAGCCGCAGCTTGACCTCCATCTTGCCCGGCAGGGCGTCGTCCTGGATGTCCTTGACGCCGGGGTAGGTTTCGAGCTTCTCCTCGAGCCGCCCGGCCGCGGCCTCCGCCTGCGACGTGGTTGGGGCGAGCATGCGAATCGCGAACGGCAGCCCCCCGGGCCCGCCGCGCTGGGCGCCGAACGACAAGGTCAGCGCGTCGTACGGGCGAGAGACGCTCTCGCGCCAGGCGGAGACGATCTCTTCGCTCTTGATCTGGCGCGCCTCGGACGGCGCCAACTCGACGATCACCTGGGCGATGTGCGAGCCCGCCTCGCCATCCGGGCCGCTCTGCGCCCCCAGCAGCGAGTACACCTTCGAGATGACCGGACCGTCGTTGCGCTCCTCAAACCCCTCGTTCAGCCTGCGGGCGGCCGCGCTCAGGTCGGCCGCCACCTCCTGCGTTCGCGAGATCGGCGTCCCCGTCGGCATCGTCAGCGACGCGACAACCGTGTCGCTGTCGATCTTGGGGAACGGCACGACGCGGATCCATCCGCCGCGGAACGCCCCGGCCATCACGACAATCACGCCGATGGCCACCGCCACCGTCGCGTAGCGGTAGCGGGCGGCCCGCTCGTACAGGCGTCCGAACCGGTGGTGGATGAACCCCTCGATGCCGCGGTCGATCCGCCCGCGCATCCGCCTGGCCCAGGATCTCGCCGCCCCGGCATGTTCGGCCGCCGCTTCGCGGTGCTGAAGGCTGTGCGCCAGGTGCGGCGGCAGGATCAGCAGGCACTCCAGCAGCGAGAAGCCCAGCGACAAGCACACGGCGATCGGCAGGATCTCGATGAACCGCCCCATCACGCCCGGGATGAACAGCAGCGGCATGAACGCCAGCCACGTCGTCGCCACGGCGCCGACGACCGGCAGCAGCACCTCGCCGGTGCCCTTGACGGCCGCCTCTTTCGGCAGCTCGCCGCGCTCCACGTGCGAGTACACGTTCTCGCCGACGACGATGGCGTCATCGACAATCAGCCCCAGCGCCATGATCAGCGCGAACATGCTCATCATGTTCAGCGTCTGCCCGCCGAGGTAGAGCACGAGGATGGCGCCCAGGATCGACAGCGGAATCCCCAGCGCCACCCAGAAGCTCAGCCGCGCCCCCAGAAACAGCCACAGCACCAGGAACACCAGCAGCAGGCCCTGCGCGCCGTCGTTGATGAGCATGTCGAGCCGGTCCTGCACGACCTTCGACCGGTCCGCCCACGTCTCGAGCGTGATGCTGTCGGGCAGGGACGCCTTGCGCCGCTCGACGTACTCGCGCACGGCCTGGGCGATCTTCAGACTGTCCTCGTCCGGCGTCTTGTACACGCTGACCAGCACCGCCCGCTCCCCCTCGAACAGTCCGGCCCGGTCCACGTCCTCGAACCCCTCGCGCACCTCCGCGATCTCGCCGAGTGTGACGAGGGTGCCGCCGGGCTTCGTGAGGACCGGGATGTTCCGGAACTCCTCGGCCGTGTAGCGGCGTCCCTCGATGCGGATGGCGAAGTCGCCGCCGCGGGTCTTGACCGACCCGGCCGGCAGGTCGAGACTGCTGGCGCGGATGGCCTGGGCGACGTCCGGCAGCGTCAGTTCGTGCTGGCGGCGGCGGGCCTCGTTGACCTCCACGGAGATCTCGTAGTCGCGCGTGCCGGACAGGCTCACCTGCGTCACTTCCGGCAGATCGTTGATCTCGTCGCGAATCTCCTCCGCCAGCCGCGTGAGCGCCAACTCCGACACCCGCTCGTCGCCCGCGACGACCACGTTGATCACCTGGATGCGGATCGTCGCCTCGAAGACGACCGGGTCCTCGGACTCCTTCGGCAGTTCGCTCTTGAGCGCGTCCACCTCGCTCTTGACGTCGTCGAGCACCTTGCGGACGTCCGTGTCGGTGTACAGCTTCAGCGTGACGACGCCGAGGCCTTCCTGGCTGGTGGCGTTCAGTTCCTCCACGCCTTCCATCCCGGTCAGCTTGTCCTCCAGCCGCCAGCAGACGCTCCGCTCCACCTCGGCCGGCGTCGCGCCCGGATATGGCACCGTGATGACAATGGTGTCGAGTTCGAACTCGGGGAACAGCTCGCGCGGAATCGTCAGCGCGGCGAAGAACCCCCCCGCCAGCAGCAGGATCATCAGCATGTTGGCCGCCACGGGATTGGCGACGAATCGGCGGATGATGCCCATGCGCGGCCTCCTACGTCCCGTTCGGGCTCGACGCCGTCGAGGGCGTCTCCCGGTCCGCCGCCCCGCCGGGGTTCACCACGTCCACCCGCATGCCCGGGATCGCCTTCGGCAACACGCTGGTGATCACGCGGTCCCCGGGCTGAAGCGCCCCGCCCGGCAGCACCAGCGCCTGATCGTCGGTGTATCGGGCGACCCGCACCTCGCGCACGACCAGGCGGTCCTGGTCCTCCGCGTCCCGCTCGATTACGTACACCGCCGGACCCGGCTGGATCGCCCGCCGCGGAAGCAGGAACGCCCCCGGCGCCCGCCGTCCCCGGACCATCACCCTGCAGTACATGTTCAGGTCGAGCAGGTCTTCGAGCGGCGCACCATCGGTCGCGAAGCCCGTGTCGGCGGGCGGGTTCTGCACGCAGACCACCAGCACGGCCGTCCGGGTCTGCTCCTCCAGGCCGGCCTCCACGCGCCGCACGCAGCCGTCCCACTGCTTCACGTTCAACCGCTCGCCCTGGCGCCCGCCCGTGGCCGGCCATTCGACCGTCGCCTCGATTCGCCGCTGTTCATCGATCCGGCCCTTGCGGCAGGCCTCGAGCAGGTCGGGCTCGACCCAGTTGAGATCCTCGGCCGGGACGGAGACGGGCACCTCCATGCGGGCGAGCCCGTACACTTCGCCGCAGACGGCGTTGGCGACGACGAGGTCGTTGACCTCGACCGACTTGCTAAGCACGCGACCGGTGAGGGGGCTTCGGACGACGCAGCGTTGGAGGGCGGTGTCGGCCTTGTCGAGTTCGGTCAGGGCGCTGAGGCGGGCGGCCTCGAGTTGTCGGCGGCGCGGGTCGATGAGGGCGAGCTGGTTGCGGAGCGTGCGCACCTGGAGGCGGCGGGCGAGCTGCTGTTCGCGGGCGGCGTCGAGTTCCGACTCGCTGGCGACGTTCCGCCGGAACAGCTCCTCGGCCCGCGTCCGTTCCTCGTTGGCGAGGGCCAGCCGCTCGTCCTCGATCCGCAGCGACTCGGCGAGGTTCGTCGCCTCCCGTTCGAGGTTCGCCAGTTGCGCGTCGATCTCCTCCATCCGGCTCAGGGCCAACCACCACGCCTGCTCGTAATCCGTCGTGTCGATCCGCAGCAGGACCTGGTCCTGTTTCGCGAAGAGGCCGTTGTCAAACTCCGGCGCGACGTAGGTGAGGTGCCCGGATACCTGCGGGGCCACTCGCACGCGATCCGCCGGGCGGGCCGAGCCGAACCCCACCAACTGCACACGGTAGTCCGCCGCCACGGGCTCAATCGGCGGTGCGACGACTTTCGGCACCACCTTCGGGGCCGGCTGCTGCTCGGGCGGCGTCCTCGAGGCAACCAGCAGCACGGCCGCGCCGCCGGCCGCGCCAAGGACGACCAGCGCCAGCACCGCGTTCACGATTCGTCTCGCCGTCATCGCCATCTCCGCCCCGCCCATCGCGGATCGGGTCCCGCAGAATGATACCCGCCTTGCCGCCCTCTCCAACAGACATCCGCTGCCCCGGGGCAGCGCAGGACTGCCGCGGGCCGCCGCCCGGGCTTGGGCTTCGACAAAGGCGGCGGGATCGTGGTATCATCCGGCCCTGTCGAAAACGGATCTTCGAAGCGGGTCCTCTGCGACCCCGGGAAGGAGAGCATCCATGATTCGATTTCTGATCCCCACGTTGTTCGCCGCGATGATTCTTTGCGCGGCGGCCTGTGAACCGAGCGGCGAGGCCGGCGTCCCGGGCGCCGCCGGCGAGGCGTCCGTTACCGCAGGCGCCGGCGCCGCCGCTCCGGGTGGCGGAACCGTTGACGATCCCGTGGTCATCGCGGAGGCCCCCACCGAGGTCCAGGTCGACGGGACCCTCGACGACTGGGCGGGCGTACCTCGGATGCCGATGCCGGCGATGGGCGGCAAGGCGTCGAGCGTGATGTTCTGTTGGTCGGACGCCGGCCTGTATGGCGCGGCCCTCGTCCATGACGACAGCATTACCGCGCGGGGCACCGACCCCTACATGGCCGACTCGATCGAGGTGTGGATCGAGAAGGACTTCGCCCGCGCCGCCGACCGAACCGAGAACGCCACGCAGATCGTCTTCGCGCCGGCCGAGTCGCTGGCCGAGGGCGAGGGCGTGGTTGCCGCCTACGGGCGCGACGAACCGCGGCAGAGCCAGGTCAAGTGCATGTGGAAGAAGACCAACGACGGGTACGCGATTGAGTTCATGATCCCCGCGAAGATCCTCGCGCCCGCGAAGCTCGAATCCGGCACGAAGGTGGGGTTTGACTTCACGCTGAATGACGACGGCAAGCCGGTCGAGCGGTTCGTGATGAACAAGGACGACGACCAGGCGTTCCGCAAGCCGGACAAGTGGGGAGCGGCCGTTCTGAAGTAGCCTGCCGGTCTCCGTGCGAAGACACGCCGCGTGGTCGGACGCGATGCCCGGCCGCGCGCCGGCGCGCGCTCGCGCCGCGCTAGGCCTCCACGCGCAGGCGCATGCCGCGCCCGGAGGGGTCCGCCGACTCCGGTGCGATCTCCCACCGCGTCCGCGTCAGCCGATCCAGGAACGCCCGGTCGTGGCTGACCAGCAGCAGCCCGCCGGGGAACTCGTCCAGGGCGGCCTCGAGGCACTCGATGGACGGCAGATCGAGGTGGTTGGTCGGCTCGTCCATGACGATCAGCCACGGCCGGCGGGACAGGCCGAGGGCGAGCATCAGTTTGCGCAGTTCTCCGGGGCTGGGACGCTCCGTCTCCAGGAGACGCTGCGGCTCGGAGCCGAGGCAGCTGACGACGGTCATCACGTCGCCGAGCCGGTTCCCGGGCAGGGCGCGGACGTCGTCGAGAACCCGGGCGGCCGTGTCCTGGGGGATTTCCTGCGGCAGGTACACCAGCCGCTCGTCGGGCAAGTCGAGCGCGGCGACGACATGGCGGACGAGCGTGCTCTTGCCGCCGCCGTTGGGGCCGACGAGGGCGACGCGGTCGGCGGGGGCCATCGCGAGGTCCGGGCAGGTCAGCGACCGACCGCCACCGAGCGATATGCGCCCCGCGGGCAGCCGGAACAGCAAGTCGCGCTGCGCGCGGCTGCCGACGAGGTCGATGCCCAACCGGCGCTGCTTCTTCACGCGCGTGGTGGCGAGCTTGGCTTCGGCGCGGGCGAGCCGCCCGTCGAGTTGCCGAAGCGTGCGGCCGGCCTGCCCGTCCTTGCCGGTGACGCGCGCGAGGTCGCGCCGGCGGCGGGCATCGTGGTCTTTGATCGCGAGCCCGCGCTTCGACCGCCGTTGCTGCGCGCGGGACGCCTCCTCCGCGCGGCGCGACGCTTCCCCCCGCAGCCGGTCGCGCTCGCGCCGGGCCTTGTCGCGGGCCGTCCGGGCGGCCTGCTGCTCGGCGCGCGCGAGCGCCACGGCCTTGCTGTAGCCGCCCGGGCGCACGACCGCCCCCGGCGGCTCGATGAACAGCGTCTGCTCGCACAGCGCGTCGAGCAACGCGCGGTCGTGACTGACCAGCAGCCCCACGCCGCGGAACGTCTTCAGCGCGTCCCGCAGCACCTGCCGGGCCGACAGGTCGATGTGGTTCGTCGGCTCGTCAATCGCCAACGCACGCGGCGCCCGCCACAGCGCAACCGCGATCTGCGCCCGCTTGCGCTCTCCGTGGCTGAGCGTGCCCCAACGCCCCGGCCAGTCCTCGCCGACGCCCAGCCGCCCCCGAAGCCGGCACGCGGCCGCGTCGAGCGACTGGAGGAAGGCGGGCAGTTCGGCGGGCGCGTCGTCCGTCCGCTGGGGACAGTAGATGACCTCGGCCGGGCGGGTCACGCTCCCGCGCGTGGGGCTCAGGTTCCCGCACGCCAGCCGGAGCAGCGTCGTCTTGCCGGCCCCGTTCGGGCCGATTACCCCCGTCCAGCCGGGCGGGAACAGCGCGTCGAGCCCGTCGAACACCGGGGCCGACGCCCCGGCATGGAAGAACGCTACATCTCGGAATTCAACGGGCGCTTGCGACATGGCAGCACAACTCCAGTTCGTCAGAAAGGGGAACAAGTCGACCGCGGCCGGAGAACATCGGGGGGCGGGGCCGCGGCACACGCGGAACGAACGCGCCCATCACGGCGGGCCGAGGCCCGGCCGCAGCGACGCGGCGGGAAGCCGCCCACAAGCGTTCGTTCTCGATGCTAGCCTATCATTCCGGTGGCCGCGGCTGGAGGAAGGGTCCCTTGTCGCCCGTCTATTGTACGCGGCGCGGGCGGCAAGGCAAGGTCAGACGACGGTTCGGTTTTCGGCCTCGTGGTCGGCGTGCTCGGCCTGGGAGCGGCCTTCCTCCTGGCGGCGGTGGTTGATGCCGAGCTTGGCGGCGTAGAGGCGATAGACGTCGTCGGGCGACAGCCCGAGCAACTGGCAGAGGCTGATCCAGAAGAACAGCATGTCGGTTACTTCGACGCGCGCGTTCTGCACGTCGCGGAGTTCGTACTGGCGGCCCTCCTTGGCCTCGCGATACCAGTGCTTCCAACTGAGGCACTCCTGAAGCTCATGGCACTCCGCGACGAGGGCGTCGAGGTAGTTCTTGATGGCGCGGCCCGCTTCGGCGCGCGGCCCTCCGGCGTCGGGCAACGTGCCGGCGCTCTCGGCCGACGCCAACGCCTTGCCCAGGCCGGCCGTATCGAACCCGGCCTTGCCGTTGAGTTCCGCCTGGAGCGGCCAGAGGTCTTCAAGACCGTGTATCGCTTGTTCGCTCATGGAGGCACCTCTTGCGGACGATTGTATGGAGCAGAGCGACGGCGGGCAACGGCGCCGGCGCGCCTTGCAATGCCCGCCGGCCGAGACTACGCTGTCGAACCGACGCGTAAGGAGTCCGCACGTTGAGCAAACTCGACTATCTGCAGCACTGGTGGTGGGCGCCCGCGATCGTCCTGTGGCTGGCGGGCTGGCTGGTCGGGGGCGCGTGGCTGCTTCGTCGATCGATCGCCCGGCAGCGCCCCGACGCGCGGGCCTCGTGGGGCAAGTGCGTGCTGGCGGCGTTCGCGGGGGGCCTGGGCGCACTCGTCGCGGGGGGGGTGTTCTTCAAGCTGTTTGAGGCGATCGGCAAAGCGGCCGGGGGAGACTGGACGATTCCAGCCCTGGCCATCGCCGCCGTGTCAGCCATAAGTGCGTTTATAGTAATCGTTTACGCCATATTCTCCCTTTCGGCCCGCCAGACGTTGCTGTCGGTGGCGCCGGTGGTGGGCGGCGTGGTGCTGCTGACGGGCGTGATTGGGGCGGCCGCGGGGGTGCCGGCATGGTACGCCACGCAGGCGCAGCGCCGGCGCGACCTCGCGGAGCGGAAGCTTGTGCTTCTCTGGCAGGTGCTGCGCACAGAGCAGATCAGCGCCCTCCGCAGCGGGGCGCCCCGCGAGGAAGCGGTGCCGCGGAGCCTCAGCGAGATCGCCGGGCGTGTGGGCCCGGAGTTGCTGCGTTCGCCGGGCCGGCCCGACGAGGAGGTCGGGGTGTTCTACCTGCGGCCGACGGGGCTGCTGGAAACGGGATCGCGCGAGTGGATCGCCTGCGAACTCGGCAGCCACGACGGGGGGCGTGCCGCGCTCCGCGCTGACGGATACCGGGCGTGGTTCACGCAGGAGGCGTTCGAGGAACTGATGGGCGAGCCCCCCAACGCGCGTTTCGCCGAGGCGCTTCGAGCGGCGGGCGGGCTGTAGCGCCCGGCCGGGCGCGGGACGGGCGAATGTGCGGCTTCGCGGGCGAGTTCGTCTTCGGCGGGGCGCGGGCCGACCTGAACGGGGCCCGGGAAATGGCGGAGCGGCTGCGCCATCGGGGGCCGGACGAGAGAGGGGGCTTCCTTTCGACGGATGGCCGGTGCGCGATCGGGTTTCGGCGGCTGTCCGTGATCGACCCGGCGGGCTCGCACCAGCCCATGGGTTCGTCCGACGGGGACTTCACGGTGGCGTTCAACGGGGAGATCTACAACTTCCGTGAGTTGCGGGAAGAGTTGGCTGCGGCGGGGGCGCGTTTGGCGACGGCCGGGGATACGGAAGTGCTGCTGCATCTCTACGAGCGGACGGGCGTCGAGATGCTGTCGCGGCTGCGAGGGATGTTCGCGTTCGCCCTGTATGACCGGCGGGCGGGGCGGCTGATGCTGGCCCGCGACCGGCTGGGGCAGAAGCCGCTGTGGTACGCGATGCTCGCCGACCGGGTGGTGTTCGCCTCGGAGGCGAAGGCCCTGCTCGCGAGCCGGCAGCTATCGCGTACCGTGGACAGGAAAGCTGTAACCGCTTACTGTACAATGGGTTATATCCCATCCCCCCGGACGGCCTGGCGCGGCGTGCGGAAGTTGCCCCCCGCCCATCGGCTGCTCGTGACCGACGGGCCGGCCGAGGCGCAGCGGTACTGGTCGCCGGGGGAAGCCGAGCTGCCGGCCGAGCCCGAGGAGCGAGCGGAACGGGTCCGCTCGAGTGTCGAACGGGCCGTGCGCGAGCGGCTGGTGGCGGATGTGCCGCTGGGGGCGCTGGTCAGCGGCGGGATCGATTCGAGCATCGTCGTCGCCCTGATGGCGAGGGAGGCGGGCAGCGCGGGGGGGGTGCGGACGTTCGCGGCCGGGTTTGAGGACGGGCGATTCGACGAGCGGCCTGGGGCGGCGGCCGTCGCGCGGCATTGCGGAACGGACCATACGGAGCTGGTTATCCGGCCGAGGCCGCGGGAGGCCCTGGAGGCAATCGTCTCCATGTACGATGAGCCGTTCGGGGATTCGAGTGCGCTGCCGACGTGGCTGATCTGTCGGGAGGCGCGTCGGCACGTGACGGTGGCGCTGACGGGCGACGGCGGGGATGAGGCGTTCGGCGGGTACGACCGGTACCGGGCGATTCACTTGGCGGACCGGATGTCGCCGCTGAAGTACCTGGGTTTCCGCGTGGCCGGGGGGCTGGCGGGCTTGGTCGCCCCGCAGGACGAGCGGAGCCGGCTTCGTCGGCTGGTGCGGTTCGTCGAAGGGCTGGCGATGCCGTTCGCGATGCAGTACTTCACGTATCGGCGGCTGTTCGGGCCGCAGGACCTGCCGCGTTTGTTCACGGAGGAGTTTCTGGCCGACGTGGAGGCGGATGCGCCGGCGAGGTGGTTCTGCGACTTGTACGAGGCGGGCGACTGGGAGGAGGAGGTGTCGCGCGCGCAGCGGCACGATGTGGCGACCTATCTGCCGGACGATCTGCTGGTGAAGGCGGACATCGCGTCGATGGCGGCGTCGCTGGAGCTGCGGTCGCCGTTTCTCGCCCACGATGTGATGGAAGTGGGACTGTCGCTGCCGGTGACGGACAAGATCGCGAGGGGCCGGGGGAAGGCGATCCTGCGGAAGGCGTTCACCGACCTGCTGCCGCCGAGCGTGTTCCGCCGGCCCAAGCGGGGGTTCGCCGTGCCGCTGAGCGACTGGCTGAGGGGCGAACTCCGGGAAGTGATGTCCGAGACGCTGATGGACAAGGGGCTTCAGCAGCGGGGGATCTTCCGCCGAGAAGCGCTGGCGGGGCTGATGAACGACCATCTCCGGGGCCGCGGGGATCACCGACACCGCCTGTGGGCGTTGATGGTTCTCACCCGCTGGTTTGCCCGCCAGGACTAGGGCCCCGGGTGTTCCACGTGGAACCCGGGGGCGCGGGCAGGGCGGCTTGGGCGTGGCCACGGCCGGGTTTTGTCTTGCAGGCCGCCACGCTGCGGGAGTATCCTCCTCCAAGAACACGGACTACGTTCCACGTGGAACACCGCGCCAGATCGCGGTGAGGGAAAGGAGTCCCGCGATGACTCAGCCGGAACAAACCCCGAACCCGAAACGACGCCTCGGCCGCGGCCTCTCGAGCCTGATCATCAATTCCGCCCCGTCCGCTGAGCCCGAGGGGGCCTATCAACCCGCCGGCGAGCCCGAGGCCCCCGGCGAATCGCCGGACGCGCCGCGCTTGCGCAGTCCCAGGAGCGTCACCTCCGTGGCGGTCTCTGAGATTTCGCCGAACCCCTACCAGCCGCGCCAGGACTTCGCCGAGGAAGACATGACTTCCCTCGTCGAGAGCATCCGCCAGCAGGGCATTCTTCAGCCGATCGTTGTGACGCCGCGGAGCGGGGAGGATGCGGAGCGGGCGTACGTCGTTGTCGCGGGCGAGCGGCGGCTGCGCGCCGCCAAGGAGGCGGGGCTGCCGGCCGTGCCGTGCATTGTCCGCGACGCGACGCCGCAACAGATGCTCGAATGGGCGCTCATCGAGAACATCCAGCGAACGGACCTGAACCCGATGGAGCGGGCGGAGGCGTACCGGCAGTACGTGGACCGATTCGAACTGACGCAGGCAGAGGCCGGCGAGCGGTTGGGCGTGCCGCGAGCGACAATCGCTAACTACTTGCGATTACTAGAGTTACAGAATTCTGTCCAAGAGCGCGTTCGCCAAGGCGAGCTGAGCTTCGGTCATGCCAAGGTGCTGGCCGCCCTCGTGGGGCGCGGGCAGGCGCAGCAAAACCTCGCCAAACGGACGGTTGAGCAGGGACTCTCGGTTCGCCGGCTGGAAGAACTGGTGGCCGAGGCGCTCGCGGCGGAAGGGGGCCGGCGACAGACGCACCGCAAGGCGAAGCCGCCGTACCTGGCGGACCTGGAAGAGCAGTTGACGCAGGCGGCGGGGACGCGGGTGGTGATTCGGCCGGGGCGGGCGAAGCACAGCGGGCGGATCGTCCTGGAGTACTACAGCCTGGAGGACTTCGATCGCCTGGCGGGGCTTCTGGGGGCGAAGCTGCAGGGCTGACGCCGGGTCCCGACGGTCAGCGGTCTTCCTTGGGGCGCGAGAGCTGCTCGAGGATCTTGAGGGTCGTATCGAGGATGTCGCGGATGCCGTCGGTGGTGTCCTTGCCGCCGGTGGCGAGCCCCTCGAGGAAGTCGGCGCCCAGGCGCCGGACCGTGTCGAACGGCAAGGGGACGACGCTCACCTGGTGCGGCTTGGCGTAGGTGCCCTCGACGCGGAAGCCCACCAGCCGAGTCAGCAGCGCGGTGCCGAGCTTGCCGAGGGTTCCCTCGAGCCGACCAAGCACCGGACTGAGCAGATCGCCGGGAACGAGGACGGCCGTGGCGCGGAAGGTCTTCTCACCCGTTCGCAAGAGGACTTCGTCGAGTTCGATCTTCGTGATTCCATGGCCGACGGTGGCCTCGGGGATCCGCACTTGGGAGCCCGCCACGGTGACCACGTCGGCGTCGAAGGTGGAGAGCATCTCGAGGCGCAGCGTCCGACCGAGGGCTTCGAGGATCTTGGTGGCCAGGGGAACGTTCCAAAGGTCGGCGTCGGTAACGTGGACATCGCCGTCGGCGCGGAAAGCATCGATTCCGGTGGCGTCGCCACTGAAGGTGAAGGCGCCCTTGAGTCGGCCGCGGGTCATGCCCGCGTCGGGGTCGAAGGAGCGGAGCAGTTCCGCGACGTCGAGGCCCGCGACGGTCACGCTGCCGGAGTACAGAAGTGGTTCCTTATCAACGGCTTGGGTTGCGGCCCGTCCGGTGATGGTGCCCTGACAGACCGTAGCGGAGATGCTGGAGGCGGTGATGTTACGGCCGTCGATTGTAAGCGGCGTGGAGAATCGCTCGACGGGCGGGCCCGACGAGGGAATGACCGTCCAGTGGGTCAGGGTGGCGGTGCCGTTGGGGGCGAGGGAGTTCGGATCGGCGAGGTCGCCGGTGAGCTTCACCTCGAGGTCGATCCCCCCGGTCGCCTCACGAATGGCGGTGACGCCGGCCCGCTCGAGGATGTAGGCGATGGTCTGCCTGTCGAGCAGTCCGTGGGCCGTGATGTCCGCGGCGAGGGCCCGCGGCTTCCAGCCGGGCAAGTCCACGTGCCCGCTTCCGCCGGCGCGGAGGCCGCCGACCCGCGCGGACACGTCGCGGAAAGCCAGGCGCCGGTCGGGGCGCAGGTGAAGCGTGCCGGAGAGATCCCGTACGGGCGGGGCGTCGGCGAAGTCGAGGCTCCACTGGCTCAGGTCCGCGGTGCCGGTGTACTGCAGCGAGGTCAGGTCGGCGGCGTCGCCGGAGAAGGACACGTCGGCGCGGAGGCCGCCGGAGGCCTGACGAACCGCGTCGATGCCGGCGCGCCCGAGCAGTTGAGCGGCGGCCTCGGGCGAGACGCGTCCGTCGAGCTTGAGGTCGGCCTTGAGGGCCCCCAACTTCCAGCCGGGCACGTCGAGCTGTGCGGTGCCGCTGGCGTGAAGGCCGTCAACCGTGACCGAGAGGTCGCGCAGCATCACTTGCCGGCCCTCAAGGGCGACCGTGGCGGACAGGTCGCGCAGCGGCGGGCCTTCGTGGAAGGCGACGTTCCATTGCTTCAGGTGGGCGGTGCCGCCGTAGCGGAGGCTCTCCTCGTCGGTGCCATGGCCGGCGAGGGTGACGTCGGCGTCGATCCGGCCGGCGGCGTCGCGCACCGCCGCCACATTCTCGGATTCGGCAAACAGCGCCAGGGTATCGAGATTCAGCGGGCCATGCACGTGGAGTTCGGCCCAGAATGCGCCCGGCTGAAGGGCGGCGGCGTCGAACGCGCCTTTCCCCGTGACGGTCAGGCCTGCGATGCCGGCCGAGAGGTCGGCGAACGTCGCACGCTGCCCCGCCAGCCTGATGGTGACGCCCGCCTGCTGCAGGGGCGGGCGCCCCGCCGGGGCCACCGTCCAGTCCGACAGGACCAGTTCCCCCCGGGCTTGCATGGCGTTGAGGTCCGCCAGGCTGCCCTCGGCGACGACATGGGCACGGAGATGTCCGGCGGCGTGGTCGAGGTGGCGCAGGTTGAGGGCGTCGAGCACGGCCGCCACGGCCTCGCGCGGAAGGTCCTGATCGACCCGGAGTTCGAGGCTCAGATCGCTCAGGGCGGCGCCGACCGTGCCCGCGATGATGGGTTTGTCGGATTCGCTGGTTGTGCGGAGGGCCAGCTGATAGTCCCCGTCCTCGCCGCTCTGGCGTTCCACGGCGAAGGCAAGGCCCTTCCAGATGACGGGTTGTCCGTCGGCGTACTCGGTTCCGACGGTGATCTGGTCGATTCTAACCGTTTGTAAATCCAAGTACTTATCGTAATCCACGGGCTCCTCTGCCGGCGGCGGCTTGCGGAAGGGCCAGACGGCGCGGCCGTCTTCCACGTGTGCGCGGAGGTCCACGTGGCCGACACGGACCCCCTGCAGCACCGGGCTGGCGGACGGCCAGTCGCCGAGCCGGAATTCCATTTCCCCCGTCTCCACCCACGTCCGCTGTTGGCGGTCGATCAGCCGCAGCGAGGCGATCCGCACGGGTCCGAAATAGCTGAACTCAACGTCGCCGACCTCGGCCGTGCCGTCCCAGACGTCCGCCAGCGACTTGCGGATCTCGCCGCGAATGATGGAGGGGATGATCCAGTACTGGCCGGCGACGAGCGCGGCCGCCACCAGGACGATCACGACGACGAGGATCCACAGGACGATCTTCCGGGCTCGCGCGGGGCGGGTTGTCATGGATGGCGGCTTCCTTTCGGCGGGCGGCGGGGCGCACTACAATTGTGTCCATGGCGCGTGCGCCTCGCAAGTCGGGTTGTCGTCTCATTCTACTCCGCGCGGCGGGCTGGGGCGTACTGGCGGCGCTGGTGGCGGGCTGCCCGGCCGTGCCCGACACGGAGGAGCCGGTCCGGCTGGACACGACGGGCGTCGAGCCCGGGGTGGACTACTCGGACCTGGCGGCCGTGGTGGAAGAGGCCTTCGTCCAGGATCGCAGCCTTCGCGAGTGTCACCTGATTATCCCCTACGCGGTGAACCGGAAGGCGGACCGGTTGGACGCGCAGCTCAAGCGTCTGGCGGTGACGGGCCCGACGGCGACGCCGGCTCTGCTGGCCACCGGGGAGGACCGGCTGGCGTATTGGTACAACGCGCGGGCGGCGTGGGCGTTGAAGCTGGCGATGCTGCACGGCCTGCCGGAGGAAATCGACTGCGCCGTGCTGAACACGCGGGCCTTCCCGCTCGACGGCCGAACGATGACCCTCCGCGAGATCGACGAAGTCCTCGCCCGCGACGACGATTGGCGGACGCTGGTCGCGTCGCCGGGGGTGCTGATGGGTCGGGCCTGTCTGCCCGAGCGTCCGTTCACGTCCGGCGACGTCCGCCAGCGCATCGCGAACCGCATCGAGCAGTTGATCGACGATGATCGACGGTTTGTCATCGACGTGGGACGTCGGGAGGTGCGCGTGCCGCGGGTGCTGTGGCGCTTCCGGCGGCGAATCATCGACGACTATCACGTCCGCTACAACACGCGCGGCGCAACGCTGACGACCGCCCTGCTGCCCTCCATGTCGGGCTCGCCGCTGCGGCGTCTCCAGGACGCTATCGGCTACCGATGCGTGCCGGCCCCCCCGTGCAAGAGGATCGCTCGCGAGGAGTGAGCCCCTCAGCCGGCGAGGATTTGCCTGGCCTTTTCGAGGTCGGCGACCTTGAACACGGCGATGTTGCGCTTCACGTCGATGCCGGCCGTGCAGTAGGCGTAGAGGATGTTCACGCCGCCGTCGGCCAGCATCCTCGCGACTGCCGCGAACCCGCCCGGCGTGTTGCTCATGTCGAGGACGAGCACGTCGGTCTCGGTCCAGCGGTCGTGTTCCTTCCCGAGGACGGCGCGGACGGCGTCGGGGTCTTCGGAGACGATCCGCAGCACGCCGCTCTCGCCCGAATCGACGAGGCAGAGGGCCTCGAGGTTCACCTTCGCCTCGCCCAGGGCCGTGGTCAGCCCCGCCAGCACGCCGGGACGGTTCACCAGGAAGATCGAAAACTGCGTCTGCACGTGCATCGCGCGTTCCTTTCGTGTCCGTTTGCGCCGCGCATCGTACCGCCCGCCCGCGGAACGGGCAACCGCAAGTCGCGCTTCGGCGCGGCTACTCCTTGCCGGGGACGGGGTAGATCACCCGGTCGCCCACCTGCGGGGGCGAGGCGGCCTCGAGGATGAGCCCGGCCGCCTCCGCGGCCGCCACCGTGTCGATTCGCAGGTACCCGACGAACCGGTTGCCGCTGACGACGGCCATCTTCATGCCGGTGAGGACGCCGTGACTGCGCCCGATGTTGATGCTGGCGAGTTCGCCGCGGACGGCCGTGATCCGCCCGATCATGCTGCGCTCGAGCAGGCCGGGAACGCCGGCGATCTCGCCGCCGGCGCGATAGGCGGAGGCATCGCCGACCGGGCCGCCGACGGGGACAACGCGGTCGCCGGGGTGCAGAGGCCCGGCGGCGTCGAGGACGATGCCGGCGGCGCTTCGCGGCTCTACCACTTCGATGAACAGATGCCCGATGAGCTTCCCGTCGCGCGTGATGGCGAACTTCGACCCGCGCTCCACGCCCTGGGCGGCGCCCAGATTGATGCTGGCCAGGTCGCCCTTCGTGGCGGTGATGCTGCCTTGGCGCTGCCGGCCGAACTCGCGGACGGCCGGGCCGCCGGCGGGCGGGCCTATCGCCGAGCGCCCGTTCTCGCCCGGCGCGGCCGCGACCGGGGCGCCGGGCTTCTCGGTGCAGCCGGCCGGAAGCAGTGTGAGGGCCAGCGCGAGGGCGACATGCGGGGATTCGAGGGTAGTCATGGCGTTTCCCTTCGCTAGCGAGCGCCCAGCGGGCGAGCGCGCCCGGGCATGATACCGCGCCGGCGGGGGCGGCGTCAGGGTTTCGGCCGGCGGGGAGGTCGGCTAGAATGGCCGACATCCGGGACGGGCCTGCCGCCGCGTAGTTCGGGCAATAGGCCCCTTCGCCCGGCGTTAAGCGGGATGACGTGATGGAAGCCGAGCGGCTTCGCGCCATGATTGCGTCGGCAAAGGCCGGGCAGGCCGAAGGTTACGAGGCGCTGCTCGCGCACTATGGCCCACGGCTGTACGGGTACTTCTTCCGCAGCACCCGCAGCCACCATGACGCCGAGGACATGCTTGGGGAACTCACGTTGCGGCTCGTGCGCACGTTGAAGCGGTACGATGAGCGGGGCCGCTTCGAGCCTTGGCTGTTCCGGATCGCCGCGAACATGATCCGGGACCGAATCCGCCGGCGAAAGGCGAACCCGAAGCCCGTCAGCTTGTCGGTCGAGGGGGCCGGCGGGGACGCCATGGTGGACCGCTTGCCCGGCGCGGCCCGCCCGGTGGATGCCGGGATGCTGGCGGCGGAGGCGTCGGAAGAACTGAACGAGGCGCTGGACAAGCTGGACGCGACGACGCGGGAGATGATTCTGCTGCGTCATTTTGGGCAGATGAGCTTCAAGGAAATCGCCGAACTGTTTGAATGCCCCCTCGGCACGGCGCTGGCGCGCGTGCACCGAGGGATCAAGGCCCTCCGGCGAGTGATGGGTGGCACCGATGAACGTGCTGAAGGATGAGGGTTACGAACGAGTCGCCCGGTGGCTCGACGGCGACGGCCTCGCGCTGACGGCCGAGGAGCGCGCCGTCGCCGAGGAACTGCGGCGCGACGAATCCGCCGTGGGGAGTCTGCTCGACACCCCGCCCCCGGGCCGCGCCCTGGACCGCGCGCGCCGACGGGCCAACGTGGCGCTGAAGGGGCGGGTTCCACGGTGGCGCGTCGGCCTGTTGGGGGGCGCTGCGGCGGCCGCGGCGGCCGCGCTGGTGGCCATCGTGCTGTTCCCCGCTCCCGAGCCGCCCCCCACGCGGATCGCGGCCAACCCGGCGCCGCGAACGACCGGCACCGCGTTTCTGGCGGCGCTGAATGCCCTCGCGACGGAGGATGAGATCGACACGCTCGCGGGCGACCTGGACGAGATCGCCGCCGACATCGTTCTGACGGCCCGCCCCGAACTGCACGATCCGGTCATGGACGTCCGGATCGACATGCTGGAGCGGGAGATTGACGAAGTGTACGATGCGCTGGCCTGGCCGAGCGAAGGCTGAGGCCGACTGCTGAAGGAATGCAACATGTCGAGATTGGTCATCGTCGCATGGGTTGCGGTGTCGTTGTGTCTCCCGATTGCGTCTGCCGAGAACGGCGCCGGCAGGGAAGGACCGGGCGATTCGGGCGGCTCGGCCGACGGCGGCCTGAGCGAGCAGCAGAAGGCGGAGCTCCTGCAGTTCCTCAAGCGCGGCTGGCCGGACCGATACAAGCTGCTCGAGGACCTCAAGAAAGACAGTCGGCGCACCTACGAGCGGTCGCTGAAGCACTACTGGAAGTTCTACCGCCGGTGGAAGGGCACGCCGCCCGAGGTCCAGAAGGCCTGGATCACGATGACGGAGTCGCGCGTGAAGGCGTGGAGGCTGGTCGAGAAACTTTCCGGGGCCGGCCAAGGCGAACGGCCCGGCATCCTCAAGGATCTGCACAAGGCCGTCGGCGCCCAGGTCGATGCGGAGGTGGTCTGGAACCAGTACCGCCTGGCGCGTCTCGAGAAGCGCCTCGAGGAACTCCGCGCGGAACTCAAGCAGCAGGCGGAGAAGCGCAAACAGGTGGTCGAGCAGCGCGTTGAGGACCTGCTCGAGGAGGCCAGGAGCGAGGCCGAGGCCGGCGCCGACGAGCCGCAGCGCCCCACGACTCGTCCTGCGGGGTCGCAGTAGCCGGCCTAAGATGACGCGGCGGAGGGGACCGGGTTCGCGTCGGCCGGCGAGGCGCCGCGCGGCGGGTCCCGCGGCAGAATTGCCCGCATCCCCCGCCTGAAGGATTTCGCGCATGTCCACAGATGGTGTGATCCCTGCGCTCGACGGCGACCGGGCATTCGGCAGCGACGTGGTGGACCGTGTGCGCGCCGCGGGGAACGTCTGGGCGCTGCCGGGCGGCGAACTGCGGCTGCCGCGGGCGTTCGGCTTCTGCCGGGGCGTGGAACGGGCGCTGGAGATGCTCCAGGAGGCCGTCGCGCAGGCCGACCGCAAAGGCGAACGGCTGTTCCTGCTCGGACAGATCATCCACAACCCGTGGGTCAACGAGCACTTCGCGCGGCGCGGCGTGCGGATCCTGGCCCGCGAGGACCTCGACCGGCTGTCCGATTTCGTCGGCCCCGACGACTGTGCCGTCATCCCCGCTTTCGGCGTCACGCCCGACGTCGAGACGCGCCTCGCCGACATCGGCTGCGACGTGATCGACACGACCTGCGGCAACGTGCATCGCCTGTGGGCCTGGGCGAAGCGCGCCGTCGCCGACGGCCGCGGCGTGCTGATCTTCGGGCGCCCGCGACACGACGAGACCATGGTCACCAAGTCGCGCCTGGCGGCCGCCGGGGGCGCCTATGTCGTCGTCAGCGATGTGGAGCAGGCGCGCATGTTCTGCGAGTTGGTCACCGGCGAGCTGCCGGCCGGGCGGTTCCCGGAGGTCTTCGGCCCGGAGGCGACCAACGCCGACTCGCCGGCGCCGTTCGCGCGGCTCGCCCAGGTCAGCCAGACCACGATGCTCTATGACGAGACCATGCGGATTCGCGAACTCGTCCGCGAGGCGTTCGAGCGGCAGTTCGCCGCGGGGGGCGAGCAGCGGCTGCTGTTCGAGCCGACCGTGTGCCGCGCGACGCAGGACCGCCAGCAGGCGGCCGTTGAGCTGTGCCGCGAGGGGCTCCATCTCGCCGTGGTCGTCGGCGGGTTCGGCTCGTCGAACACGCGCCATTTGCACGAGGTGGCGCGCCAGTACGTCCCGGCCGTGTTCATCGAAGATGCCGACGCGATCCGCTCGTCGCGCGAGGTGGTGGCGTTCGATCCTGAGACGGAGGGAGCGCAGGTGGTCCCGACGTGGCTGCCGGAGGTCCGCCCCGCGCGGATCGGCGTTCTGGCGGGCGCCTCCAGCCCCGAGGTCGTCGTCGGACAGGTCCTCGAACGCCTCGCGGGGTTCCTCTCGTAGGGCAGGCCAGGCACGGCACGCGGCCTCGCGTGCGACTACAGGGGGAACCATGAGGACGGTCGGAACGTCATCCGGGCTGACTACTCGGTCGAATGGCTTGGGGAAGAGCAGTTCCAGCGTGAATTGGACCGACCCGTGAACGCGGAATTCGCGGCCGCGCTGCGAGAGGCCGAGGGGCCGTAACGCCGCTCCGTGGGCTTCCCTCTGGCGCAGCACAAGCCCCGCGCGAAATCTGCGCAATCTGCGGTTCGGGCCCTCAGCGGGCGGAGACGATGCCGCGGCGGATGGCGAACTTCACCAGGTCGGTCTTGTTGTGGAACGCCAGTTTCCGCATCAGGTTCGACCGGTGCGTGTCCACCGTCTTGACCGCCAGGTTGAGTTGCGAGGCGATCTGGGGGTTGGTGTTGCCCTCCGCGATCAACTGGAGGACCTGCCGCTCCCGCGTGGTGAGCTGCTCGTACGCGTCGCTGCTGCCCCGGCTGATCCGCTCGAGAATGCCCCTCGGGATTCCGGGGCCGAGGAAGAGCTTGCGGGCTGCCACCGAGCGGACGGCGGCCGCGAGTTGTCCGGTCGCGGCTTCCTTCAGCAGATACCCGTTCGCGCCGTAGTCGAGCGCCCGCGCGATGAACTGCTCGTCGTCGTACATGGTCAGGATGAGCACGGAGGCCGTTTCGAGCCTTCGGGACAGTTCCCGGCAGACGTCGAGCCCGTTGAGCCCCGGCATCATGATGTCCAGGATGACCACGTCGGGCTCGTGCTTCAGGACCTGTTCGACGACGTCGAGGCCATCGCCGCATTGCCCGACGACCTCTATCCCCGGCTCGCGCGCCAGCAGTGCCGCCAAGCCTTCGCGCACCATAACGTGATCGTCGGCCAAGAAAACCCTGATCTCTTGCTCGCCCATTTCCCTGTACACCCCAGACTGATGATGGGCAGGTCTTTCCGCGTAGCGCATTACCGCCCCTGGCGGAGGAACCGCCCGCAACAGCACCCTATCACTATACGCACTGCTCGGCAAGGCCCGCAAGGAAAATCCGGTCAGGGGAATACCTTAAGTCTATTGAGGCAAGAGGCTTGCGCGCCAGACGCTTCTATGGGCATCGCGTTCTGCAAGATGTGAGCCCCGCTGATGTTACGGTCCTCGCGCCTGCGGTGGCGCGACCGGCGTTCAACTGGGGACGCGGTCAGGAACCGAAAAATCCCGAAAATCGGCTGACTCCAGATCAGTCGAAGAACGCGCGAGCCCGGCTGAACAGGAGTTGTCCATCCGCCCGCTCCACGCCCCCGCGCGTCCAGCGCGGGTGGTGCGTGACGTCGATGAACCGCTCCGGGTGCGGCATCAACCCCATCGCCCGGCCCGTCGGGTCGCACAGCCCGGCCACGTCGTCGATGCTCGCGTTCGGGTTCACCGGATAGCCTCCGGGGCGCCCTGTGGCGTCGACGTACCGCAAGGCTACCTGGTCGCTCTGCCGGAGAGTCTCCAGCACGCCCTCATCACGTGGCACGAACTTCCCCTCCCCGTGAGCGACCGGCAGCGTGATGACCTCGCCTTTGGGCAGGAAGACACACTTGTCGGAATCGGCGCGGAGATAGACCCAACGCTCCTCGAACCGGCCGGAATCGTTCCACGCCAGCGTCACGTCGCGACCGGCCCGCTTCGGCTCCACGTGCCCCCACGGCAGCAGGCCGCTCTTGATCATCACCTGGAACCCGTTGCAGATGCCGAGGACGAGCTTGCCGGCCGCCAGGAAGGCGTTCAGCGGCTCGCCGAGACGGTACAGCATCTGATTGGCGAGGATCTTCCCCGCGGCCACGTCGTCGCCGTAGCTGAAGCCGCCCGGGATGACCAGAAACTGAAACTCCCGCAGGCGCTTGGGGTCTTCCATCAGCCGGTACACGTGGATGCGCTCGACGGCGAAGCCGGCCTGCTCCAGCGCATACTGCGTCTCCCGGTCGCAGTTCGTCCCGGCCGTGCGGAGCACGATCGCCCTCGGGTCACTCATAGCGCCACACCACCACAAAGGTCACAGGAACACAAAGGCCACGAAGTATCTACCAGAGAACCCCCGCTCGATGCAAAGAGCTTCGCCTCCGGGGACGCACGAGTTCCGGTGGGCCGGTCGGTTCGCCATCCGCTTCCAGTGCTCTTCGTGACCGGCTCAGTGATTGAAGTGCCGCGTGCCCGTCAGGACCATGGCCAGCCCCAGTTCGTCTGCGCGGGCGATGACGGCCTCGTCCTTCTTGGCCCCGCCGGGCTGGATGACGGCCGTGGCGCCGGCGTCGCGGGCCCAGTCGAGGCTGTCGGCGAACGGCAGGAACGCGTCGGACGCCATCACGCAGCCGCTTGTGTCAAACGCGCCGCCGCCGTAGGCCTGGGCGATACGGGAGGCAAGGAACGCGGAGGTCACGCGGCTCATCTGCCCCGCGCCCGCGCCGAGCAGGGCGAGGTCCTTCGCCAGGACGATCGCGTTCGACTTGACGTGCTTGCAGACCAGCCACGCGAACCGCAGGTCGGCCATCTCGCGGTCGTCGGGGGCACGCTTCGTGGCGACGCGCCACTGGTCCTCATCAAGGCCGAGGACGTCGCGGTCCTGGACGAGCAGCCCGCCGACGACGTACTTGACGGCTCGCCCGTCGCCGCGTTCGGCCGTCAGGGGGCCGGTCTCGAGCAGGCGGACGTTCGGCCCCCACCCCTTGCGTTGGCGGATGACCTCGACCGCGCCGTCCTCGAAGCCCGGGGCGATGATGATCTCGGCGTAGAAGCCGCCGGCGCCGCGCGGTTTGCCCCAGCGCGCGTAGGTTTCGACGATCGCCTGGGCCAGGGCCGTCGTCACCGGGTGGTTCACCGCGACGATTCCGCCCATGCAGGCGTTCACGTCGCCGAAGTACGCCTTGCGGTAGGCCTCGACCAGGTCGTCGTCGAGCGCGCAACCGGCGGGGTTCGCGTGCTTGATGATCGCGACGGCCGGTCGATCGAACTCCTTGACCAGCTCCAGCGCGCCGTTGGCGTCGAAATAGTTGTTGAACGAGATCGGCTTGCCGCCCAGGAGCCGGGCGCGGGCGACGCACGGCTCGTCGCCGCCGGGGGCGGCGTAAAACGCGGCCTGCTGGTGAGGGTTCTCCCCGTAGCGCAGGTCGCCGGCCTTGCGGTAGCTCAGCGCCAGCCGTTCGGGGAACCGCTCCCCGAGCTGCCCGGCGAGGTACGCCGAAATCGCGCTGTCGTAATGGCACGTCAGGGCGAACGCCTGCCGGGCCAGCTTCCGCCGCAACTCAAAGGTGACCTGCCCGTCATTGGCCCGCATCTCGTCGAGGACCAGATTGTACTGCGCGGCGTCCGTGACGACGGTGACGTATCGGTGGTTCTTGGCGGCCGCGCGCACCAGCGTCGGGCCGCCAATGTCGATCATCTCCAACGCGTCCTCCGGCGTGCATCCCTCCTTCGCGACCGCCTGTTCGAACGGGTACAGGCTGACGCACACCAGGTCGATCGGCTCCAACCCGTACTTGTCGATGTCCGCCTGGTGCTCGGGGTCGTCACGCAGGGCGAGAATCGCGCCATGCACCTTGGGATGCAGCGTGACGACTCGGTGGCCGAGCATGGCCGGGAAGCCGGTCACCTCGGCGATGTCGCGGACCGGCACGCCCGCGTCGCGGATGGCCCTGGCGGTTCCGCCCGAAGAGAG
>Ga0272442_10000477_pt1 | contig 64340 bp, 43 predicted proteins | sample SSMForm2O_FD_200262 | JGI IMG/M metagenome (GOLD analysis project Ga0272442, IMG submission 200262) | Marine sediment archaeal communities from Little Sippewissett salt marsh, Falmouth, MA, United States - SSM-Form-2O | ecosystem: Environmental > Aquatic > Marine > Wetlands > Sediment ...
ACTGACTCGTCGCGCCCAGGTGGAGGATCGGCCGGGCCGCGGGGGCCACGTCGCCGAACGTGTGGATGTGCGCCATCACGTCGTGGCGGAGCTTCCCCTCGTACTCGGCGGCAGCCGCGAAATCGATATCGTCGAGGTGTGCCCGCATGGCCGCGAGCTGCTCGTCGGTGATGTCGAGGCCGAGTTCCTGCTGCGCCTCGGCGAGCGCCAGCCACAACCGCCGCCACGTGGAGAATTTTCGCTGCGGGGAGAACAACTCCCGCATCTCGCGGCCGGCGTAGCGGGCGCCCAGGGGGCTTTGGTAGGTCAAGTGCTCTTCGCCCATGGCGCCCAGAGTCTATCACCCCGGCGGCCCGTTGTCAGCAGCGAACCGCCAGCCGGTGTATGACCCGGCCCCAGGGAGGCCCTCTGCGAAAAATGCATGAAATGCCCCCTGTTCGGGCTTGGCCCACGCGTAGAATACAGCGCGCGTAGCAGCATTTCCCTTCGGTGAAACACCAAGCAAGTGTGCAAAAGGAGAATCATCATGAGACGCAAGCGCCCGGTTTCCACGCCCCCAGCCCTGTGTGAACGTCTCGAACCCCGCCTGCTGCTGGACGGGGATGTGCTGGTGCGCGTCCTCGACGGGCAGTTGTCCCTCGTCGGCGATGCGCTGAACAACCAGGTGACCATCGAGCAGACGGATATCGGCGAGTACACCGTTACCGGGCTGGACACCACGACCGTCAACGGCGGCGCTGCCTTCGCGGCCCAGAACGTTCGGCGCGGCTTCGCGGCCCGAATGGGGCCCGGCGACGACTTCGTGGACGTCATCGGGAACACTGAAGTCCGCGGCGGCATCCGCGCGCAGATGGGCGACGGTGAGAACCAGTTCCGCGTTCAGGACTTCACGAACGTGTGGGGCGGCCTCAACGCCTGGGGCGGCGACGGAGCCGACACATTCCAGACGTGGAACGACGCCGTCGTCGGTCGGGGGGTGAACTTCCACCTCGGCGACGGAGATAACAACGTCCAGATCTGGAACCAGAGCGTGATCGGCGGGTCCGTCCGCCTGCAGGGCGGGGACGGGGAAGACGAGACCAAGATCTGGAACGATTCCGTCATCCACGGCAGCGTGACGCAGCGTCTGGCCGGCGGCGATGACAGAGCGCTGATCTGGAACGAATCCACCATCCACGGAACCGTCAGCATCTCGACCGGCGCGGGCATGGACGAGGTGGACATCCGCAACAGCACGCTCCTGCGCGCCAACGTCAACATCAACACCGGCGGCGGCGCGGACCAGGTGGACCTGCTGAACCAGGCGCACTTCTTCCGCAATCTGAACATCCGCACCGGGGACGGGAACGACGATGTTCTGTTCGATGGCAGCGACGCCGGCGTCCGCGTGGACAGGAAGACCATGGTCTCGACCGACAGCTGCGAGCCGGGAGCCGATACGGTGGACATCCTGGATGCGTCGTTCGGCCGGAGTCTGGTGATCGACACCGCCAGCGGCGGCGGCATGGACGTGGTGCGAATCGACGATACGACAGTCACCCGCGGAGTCGATATCCGTACGGCCAAGGGCGCCGAGACCGACATGGACACGGTCGAGATCGGCCTGCTGGGCGACGGGCTCGGCCTCATCGCCGGTTCGTTGAGCATCTTCACGGGCGGCGGCGGCGACAACCTCACGCTTGCCAACTCGACGGTAAATCGGGACGTCAACATCAACACATCGGCGGGGAGCGATACGATGAACCTCGCCGACACGGACATCTTCCGGTCGCTGGAGGTCCTCATGGGCGGCGACGGCGATGTCCTCGACACATCCGCCGGCGGCAGCAGCGTGGACCGGCGGACGGTGTTTGACGGTGGCCCCGGAGACGATACGCTGAACACCGACGCCAACGCCTTCAACGGCGAGCGCATCCTGAACTTCGAGACCGTCACGTAGGCCGTCGCGGCTTGGCTTCAGGCACAAGGAGACAACTTCCCGGCACAGCAGGCCGAACGCCGAACCGCGAAGCGGCAGCGGGCCGAATCAGTCCCTGAGAGACTCATCCCGCCCCGGCCTTCTCGCGGATCTCCCGAATCCGGTCGAGGCTCTTCCGGAGATCCGTTTCGACGGACTCCCGCCATGCGGCGTACCCCGGGTCGTCCTTCACGCTGGTCCACTCACCGTCAGGCGTGACGGCCGCTCCCTGTCCTCTGTGCAGGAACCGGATCGCCTCGCTGCGCCGCCGGGCCTCGCCGCGCAGCGCGGACAAGAAACTCTCTCCGTCGAACCGGCGATCCGGCCCGAAGGCGTCGATCCCCGCCGCCGCCAGGAAGGTGTGGTAAAAGTCCGTCGTGACCGTGGGCCTGTCCAGCTTGCGGGCCTTGCCGACAACGCTGGGCCACTCGATGAGGCACGGCACGCGCGTGCCGCCCTCGCTGACGTGGCCCTTCCGGCCCTTGAGCGGGGCGTTGGAGCCGGGCGCCTTGGCGCCGTTATCGCTGGTAAACACCAGCAGTGTGTCCTCGGCGACGCCCATCTCGCGAAGCGTCCGCCGCAGGCGGCCCATCTGCTCGTCCATGGCCGTGACCTGCGCGTAGTACCTGCGCGTCGAATTGCGCGTTTCCCCGTCCTCCACATCGGCGTACATCTCGAGGTAGCGATCCGTGCTGCCGTAGGGCGTGTGCGGCGTGTGAAACCAGATGCAGGCGAAGAACGACTTGTCTTGGCGAACCGCCTCTCGCATGAAGACGAGCGCCCTGTCCATGATGATTTGGCTGTCTTCACCCTTCGGCCGGAGCGCGGGTTCGCCGTTGTGCCAGTAGAACCTGGGATCGACCTTGTCGGCGTTGTTGCTGGTGGCGTACCACTCCTGGAAGCCGAGGCGGTCGGGGAGGAACGGGGCATCCGACTTCCGGAAGCGCATGCCGCGCGACCCGTGCAGGTGCCATTTGCCGAACAGGCCCGTGCGGTAGCCGTTGTCGCCCAGCGCATCCGCGACGGTCGGCTCGTCCGGGTTGATCGCCTCGCTGTGGTTGGTCACGCCGGAGCGGTGATGATGGCGCCCCGTCAGGCAGGTCGCCCGGGTCGGACTGCACACGGGCGCGGCGCTGAAGAACCTGGTGAATTCCGCGCACTCTCCGGCCATGGCGTCCAGTTCCGGCGTCTTCAGGCGCGGATGCCCGTGGAAGCCTACATCGCCCCAGCCGAGGTCGTCGGCCAGGCAGAGCACGATGTTCGGCTTGGACTTCGCGGCCTCCCCCAGGCTGAGCCGGCCGAGCCCCAGGGCCGCCGTCGCGCCCGCCCCCGCGCCCATCCGCAGAACGTCGCGTCGCGTGAAGCGGCGCCCGAGCCGCAGGTTCATGCGCGAGTCTCTGTGATCGGACATCGGCTTCCTCAAAGTCCGTCGGCGCCTCAAGTAACCATGCCGCCGGTCCGCAGGAGCGACCGGTGGTGAACCGGCCGCCGGCAACGGGCCAGACGCGCGCGGAGTATGCACACAATCATATCCGAACCCCCAACCCACACAAGCTCGGGGCGGGGTTGAGCGGGCGGCGCGGCGACGGTACGATTCGGGGCCGATGGGTGAACGCGAATCGCAAACGGAAGGTCGCGCTGAAAGCCCCGTCCTGCAGGTCGAGGGGCTCACCAGGGACTTCCCCGCCGTCCGCGCCCTCGACGGCGTGAGTCTGGCGTTCCGACGCGGCGAAGTGCACGGCATCGTCGGCGAGAACGGCGCCGGCAAAAGCACGCTGATGAACGTCCTCTCGGGCGTACACGCCCCCACCGCCGGCCGGGTGCTCATCCGGGGCGAGCCCGTCACCCTTCGCGGCCCGGCCCACGCGCTGGGCCTCGGCATCGCCATGGTCCACCAGGAGCTGAACCTGGTGGACGAGCTGTCGGCCGCGGACAACATCTTTCTCGGTCGCGAGCAGACGCGGTTCGGCCTCGTTCGCGGGCGGCGCGCAGCGGCCGAGGCCCGCGAACTACTCGCCCGCGTCGGGTGCGATACCGACCCGCGGACGCCGGTGCGGCGGCTGTCGGTCGCGCGGCAGCAACTGGTGGAGATCGCCAAGGCGCTCAGCCTGTCGGCGTCGGTGCTGCTGCTCGATGAGCCGACGGCCTCGCTCAGCCGCCGGGAGGCAGAGCGGCTGTTCGCCCTCATCGAGCGGCTGAAGGGCGAGGGCGTCACCATCCTTTACGTCTCGCACCTCCTGCCCGAAGTGCTGCGGATCTGCGACCGCGTGACGGTCATGCGCGATGGCCGGGTCGTGCGGACGCTCGCGCGAGACGATCTCGGCGAGGGCCCCGCGGCCGAGGCGAAGCTCGGATCGCTCATGGTCGGGCGCCCGCTGGCCGATCACTTCCCGCCGCGAGGCGAGCCGGGCAAGGACGTGCTGCTCCGCGTGCGCGGCTTGGCGTCGGCCGGGTTCGTCCGCGACGTGTCGTTCGACGTGTGCGCCGGCGAACTCCTCGGCTTCGCGGGTCTGGTGGGCGCCGGACGGACCGAGATGGCGGAGGCGATCGCCGGGCTTCGCCCACGCGAGGCCGGCGAGGTAACCGTCTGCGGGCGCACCGTCCGGCCCGCCCGGCCGCGGGAAGCCGTACAGCGCGGCCTGGCGTACCTCACCGAGGACCGTCGCGGGCGCGGGCTGCTGCTCGACCGCAGCGTCACGGAGAACATGACGCTGGCATCGCTGCGGCGGTTCTCGCGGGGGCTGCTGCGGCTGGGCGCCGAGCGCGATGCGGTTCGCCAGCAGGTGCGGCGGCTGTCGATCCGGCTCGCCCGACCCGGCCAGCCGGTGACGACGCTCAGCGGGGGCAACCAGCAGAAGGTCTCGCTCGCCAGATGGCTGCTGGCGCGCCCGCGCGTGCTCCTGCTCGACGAGCCGACCCGTGGCGTCGATATCGGCGCCAAAGAGGAAATCTACCGCCTCATCGCGCGTCTCGCCGCCGACGGCATGGCCTGCGTGTTCATCGGCTCCGAACTCAATGAGCTGCTCGGCATGTGCCATCGCATCGCCGTCATGCGCGGGGGGCGCGTCGCGGCCGTACTCGAAGGAGATGGGATGACCGAGCAGAACGCCATGTTCCACGCGGCCGGCGTCCGAAAGGAGGGCGCAGCGTGAGCGAACGTGGCGAACGGCAATCGGGCCCGGCGGCGCCGCGATCGACGCCCGCATGGCGGCGGGCGCTTCAGGCCCTGCCTGACTGGACGGGCCCGCTGGTGGCGCTCGCCGTGCTCGTCGTCATCGCGACGGCGTCGAACCGGAATTTCGTGTCGCCGACGAACCTCATCAACATCCTCCACAACGTCTCGATCATCGGCATGGTCGCCGTGGGCATGACGTTCGTGATCATCCTCGGCGGCATCGACCTGTCGGTGGGGTCGCTGGCGGCCTGCGCGGGGGCGGCCGGCATGTGGGCAATGGAGACCTGCATCCACGCGTCGCGTTTCCTGGCGGCCGACGCCGAAGCGGCGCAGCTCGGCCTCGCCGCGCCGCACAGCCAGATCCGCATCGTCCTGGCAAACGCGTTCACGTACGTCGGGCTCGCCGGTAGCGAACCGGGCGGGGTGGCGGCGGCCTTCGCCGTCATCCTGCTGGGGGCGACGCTGGCAGGCTTCCTCAACGGGCTGATCATTGCCAAGGGGCGCGTGGCGCCGTTCATCGCGACGCTCGGCGGGCTGGCGGCGTACCGCTCGCTGGCGCTCACGCTGGCGGAAGGCGCGGAACTCCGCTCCGCCAGCGGCGAGTTGTTCGCCGAGATCGGCGGCCGCGGCTGGGAACTGCCCTTCCTGCTCGACCGCTACGGCAAGCCGGTCACCCTCTACTGGTCGATCCTCATCTTTGTCGCGGTGGTGCTGGCGGCTCACGTGCTGCTCAAGCGCACGCGCTACGGGCGGTACGTTTATGCCATCGGCTGCAACGAGCGGGCGGCGTACTACTCCGCGATCCGCGTGGACCGCGTGAAGATTCTCACCTACACGCTGATCGGCCTGCTGACCGGCGTGGCAGCGCTGCTGAACGCCTCGCGGATGAACGCGGTCTCGACGGCGCAGAGCGGGACGATGTGGGAACTCGACGCCATCGCGGCCGTCGTCATCGGCGGCACGCGAATGGTCGGCGGCGTCGGCGGCATCGCCGGCACCGTGGTGGGCTTGCTCATCCTCGACGTCATCGGTAGGATGCTCAACACGTTGCAGATCTCGGGATATCTGCACGGATTCGTGAAGGGCCTCATCATCATCGGCGCGGTCCTCGTGCAGCGAGCGCGGCGCGAGCGCTGAGACGCCCAAGGAGAGCCGACATGAAGCAATTCGCATGTGTGTTCCTCGTGGTGGCCTCGGCGGTCCTGTGCCTGGCGCTGGGCGCCTGTCGCGAGGCTGGCGAGGGCACCGCCGGCGGCCAGGGGCAGGGCGAGCAGAAGACGTTGACCATCGGCGTGTCGATTCCCTCGGCGGACCACGGCTGGACGGCCGGCGTGGGCTACTGGGCGAAGCGCGCGATGGCCGCCTATCCGCAGGTCAACTGGGTGTACATGCTCGCGGACAACGCGGAGGACCAGATTCAGGACGTTCGCGACATGATGGCGCAGCAGAAGCTGGACGGGCTGGTGGTGCTGGCGCACGAGTCGGTGCCGCTGACGCCGGTGGCGAGGGAAGTGCGCGACAAGGGGATCTACATCGTGAACGTGGACCGCGGCTTCGCGGAGCCGGGCATCGCGAACGTGTTCATCGAGGGCGACAACGAGTCGTTCGGGCGCAAGAGCGCCGAATTCGTCGTCGAGAAGATGGGCGGGCGCGGCAAGCTGCTGATCATCCGCGGCATTCCATGCACGGTCGACACGTACCGGTTCAACGCGGCGATGGAGGTCTTCAAGAAGCATCCCGAAATCGAGATCCTCGGCGAGCCGCAGTTCGCCTACTACCAGCGCGAGAAAGGCCACAAGGTCATGCAGGACCTGCTCAACAAGTACGACCACATCGACGCGGTGTGGGCCCAGGACGACGACATCGCCCTCGGCGCCGAGCAGGCCATCCGCGAGGCCGGACGCACCGACATCCAATGGATGCTCGGCGGCGCCGGCATGAAGGACATCGTCAAGCGCGTCATGGACGGCGACCCCATGTTCCCCGCCGACATCACGTACCCGCCGTCGATGATCGCCGTCGGCATCCACATGTGCGTGAGCAACCTGCGGGACGGCAAGCTCGAGGCCGTCCGGCAGTTCATGCCCAGGCACATCAAGCTCGACGTGGACCTCATCACGCCCGACAACGCGGCCGAGCATTACTACCCCGACTCGGTGTACTGACCGCCGCGACAGGGCCCGAACGCCCGCAAGGGGATTGCGGCTCGCGGGGCGAGAGGCTATGATTGTCCGGATGTACCATCCCCGGGTGCCCCTCGGGCGCCCGGCAGCAGCGCATACACGCCCCCGGAGGCCCCGCCCCCAGACGGCAAGCGCAGTCAAGGAGTTCGCCAGGATGCGAGTGATCTGTCCCGAGTGTAAAGCCGGGCTGAAGGTCCCGGAAGAAGCGATCGGCCGCAAGGGCCGCTGCCCGAACTGCGGGGTAACGTTCCGGCTGCGTGCGCCGGCGCGGAAGGCCAAGGCCGCCACCCCGGGCGACGACGCCAGCGACCGCTACGCCATGGACAACGGCGACTCGCAGGCCGTCCCGCCCAACCGCGCCTCGCACGTGATCCCCGGCCCCTCGGGCGGAGACATCTACGACCTCGCCGACGACTAGGGCGTGCAACGGCAATGACCAATGACACCTGAACATTGGCCATTCCTCCGCAATCCCCCGGCAGCCTGCTGACAAGCCCCGGCGCCTCACGCGTCAATCGTGACCAGCGCATCGGCCAGCTCGTTGACGTCGTCATCGGCGCGAGGCAACGCCGGGGCAAGCTTCTCGCCGGCGGCCCGAACGGCCTTGCAGAGCGCCGGCGTGACCCCCTCGCTCGCCACATCGGACGTGAGCTGGGCGCAGATCGCGTCCAGGGCGCCCTGGCCAACTTTCTCCAGGATCGACGCGTCGGCCAGCACGGCCGCCCGCCGCTCGTAGAGGGAAACGTAGACCAGCAGCCCCGTCGCCCCGGCCGTGTGGTGGATCTGGCTGTCGAAGAACGCCTGCCGCGCCCGCGTGAACACCTCTTCCTCCATCTGGGCGCCCGGTGTAAACAGTCGCCGCAGCCAACCGACCTTGGCGGCCACGACCGCGCCGACTACAAACACGATGACTGCGGCCGCGAGCATCGCGACCAGCTTCCACCACGGCGAGATCGGCGAGCCCCCGCCCCAGATGCCTGTCCGCTCCGCGCCGCCGCCCGCCGGGAAGAGCACCCACACCAAGACGATCGCCACCAAGCCCATCCATAGGCCGAACACATCCTCGGCCCGGTCATAGCGCCCGGAGGCGGTCGCCACGACCGGGACGATCTCGGCGGAAGTCTTCGACTCGCCCTCGCGGACGGCCTCGTTGATCCGCTCTCTGCCCTCCGGCGTGAACTGTTGCGATGCCTGTTTCATAGCCGCTTCCTAAGTATGCCCGCCTGGGCTACCACGAGCCGGTCGCTCCGCCGCCGCCGGAGAACCCGCCCCCGAACGAGCCGCCGGAGAACCCCCCGTCCCGTCCACGGCTCGCGAGCACTCTAAACAGCAGGAAGCCCAGGATGCCGAACACGGCCGCCCAGAACACCCAAGCCCAGCCGCTCGCCCCGCGGCGGATCAGCGAGACGATGGTGAAAACTATCAAGGCAACGAAACCGACGATAAGCCCGTAGTGCCACCACGGCCGCGGACGCGTGGGCAACTCCAGCTTGCGCCCGAGCTTGTCGAGCGCCTCGACCCCCGCCACGATGCCCTGCGAGAACTCGCCCTTCCTGAAGTGCAAGATGATGAAGCCGTCCATAATCTTCCGGCACATCTCGTCCTCGCGGTGGCCCCAGCCCGCGCCGAGCTCGATGCGAGCCTTACGGTCCGCCTCGGACACGAGCAACAGGATGCCCGTATTCCAGAGCTGATCGTTGATCTCCGCGTGCCCGATGCCCCACTGGTCGAACAGCAGGCGCGCGAACGTCTCGATCCGCATCCCTCGCCCGCCGTGGGCGGCCATCGACTCGATCGTCACCACAATGATCGGCGTGGCCTTGTCGGTAAGCAGCTTGTCGCAGACTTCGCGGATCTTCTTCTCGTCCTCCGGCGTGATCATGTCCGCCTTGTCGAGGATGAAGTCGCGCTCGCCCGGCCGCTCTATATCGATCCGCTGAGCTCGCGCCGCGCCGGGCAAGCCCAGAAGAACGCCCGCCAGCAACCACGGCCCGATGGACGTGAAGACCCTTTGGATATGCATGGTCTGAGGAGTATATCTCTCGGGGTCGGCCGCGCCAAGCGGCGAGCCGGGGCCCGACTGGCCGGACGCAGGCGTGGACGACACACGATGCGCGCGGTATACTGCTATGTTTACGCTTTCCCCGAATTCCACACCCCCGCGGGACCTGCAGCATGAATCACCGAAACGACCCCCGCGCGCGGCGCCCCGGCTGCCCGCCCGGCGCCCTGCCGCCGACGCCCCGCTCGTCGGGCCCGTCCGTAGCGCGCGTGCGGCCGGTGCTGATCGCCCTGCTGCTGTGTGCCTTCCCGACGTCGGCCTGGGCCGGCGGCGACGCCGGCGGCGGCATGACCCACCGCATGATGATGCTCGTCATCCAGTTCGGGCTCATCCTGTTCGCCGCGCGGCTGGGGAACATCCTGTTCACGAAGATCCGCCTCCCCGGGGCGCTCGGCGAACTGGCGGCCGGCATGATCATCGGACCGTTCGCCCTCGGGCAGATTTCGCTGCCGGGCTTCCCCCGCGGGCTGTTCCCCGCGCCGCAAGGCGCGGTCATCGCCGTGTCGCCGGAGTTGTACGGCCTGGCGACGGTCGCCTCGATCGTGCTGCTGTTCCACGTGGGGCTCGAGACGGACCTGCGGCTGCTGATGCGCTACGCGCTGGCCGGCGGGCTGGTCGCGGTCGGCGGGCTGGTCTTCAGCTTCGTGCTGGGGGCCGGGGCGGTGATGGTCTTCTCGAAGATGCTCTTCGGCCAGGCCCTGCCCTTCCACGCCCCGCCCTGCCTGTTCCTCGGGACCGTCGCCACGGCCACTTCCGTCGGCATTCCGGCCCGTATCCTCTCCGACAGGCGGAAGCTCGACTCGCCGGAGGGCGTGACCATCCTGTCGGCGGCCGTCATCGATGACGTGCTCGGCATCGTTGTGCTCGCGGTGGTCACGAGCGTGGTCGCCGCGTCACGAGCGGCGGGCGGGGTGGACTGGGGACACATCGGCGTCATCGGCGCGAAGGCCGTGGGAGTCTGGGTCGCGGCGACGGCGATCGGGCTGATCGCCTCGCGGAAGATCAGCTTTCTGCTGAAATGGTTCGGAGAGCGGACGAGCATCGCGGTGATGGCGCTGGGGCTGGCGCTCGTTCTCGCCGGGCTGTTCGAAGAGGCGGGGCTGGCCATGATCATCGGAGCCTACGTGATGGGCCTGTCGCTGTCGCAGGCGGACATCAGCTACGTAATCCGCGAGCGCCTGGCGACCGTGTACGCCCTGCTCATCCCCGTCTTCTTCTGCGTGACGGGCATGCAGATCGACCTGGCCGCCCTGGCGTCGCCGGCCGTGCTGGCGTTCGGCCTCGTCTATGCGGTGGCGGCGCTGGCGTCGAAGGTGTTCGGCTGCGGACTGCCCGCCTTGCTGGCGAACTTCAACCTGCGCGGGGCGGCCCGGGTAGGCTTCGGCATGGCGCCCCGGTGCGAGGTGGCGCTCATCATCGCGGGCATCGCGCTGGGCGCCGGGTGGCTGACGCCCGGGCTGTTCGCCGCCGTCATCGTCATGGTCCTCGTCAATACGCTGGTCGCCCCCCCGGCGCTCGTATGGCTGTTCCGCGGCGACAGGACCGGTACCCGCAAGGCCGTCGATCTCCGCGAGAAGAAGACCGTCGTGCGGTTCGACTTCCCCGCGCCCGAGATGCTCGACTTCTTCACCGGAAAGCTGACCGACGTGTTTGAGGCGGAGGGCTTCTACGTCCATCAGTTCGGACGCGAGCCGTCCATCTATCAGATCCGCAAGGACCGGACGGTCATCGACTTCACCTGCCGCGGCACCGAACTGGAGTTCTCCTGCGATCCCCCGGAGGTGGCGCTGGTCAACACGGCCGTGTACGAGGCGCTGGCCGGACTCGAGGATGCCATCCGCGGGCTGCGCCAGCCGCTCGACACCACGGAAATCCGCAGCCGCATCCAGGACACCGGCCCGCTGGGCCCGCCGACGCTGAACCTGAAGCAGTACCTCACGCCGCAACTCGTGGTGCCGCACCTGCGGGCCCGAACCAAGGAGCAGGTGATCGACGAACTGCTCGACCGCCTGGCACGGCACGGGCTCGTCCGCGACCGCGAGGCCGCCCGCCAGGCCGTGCTCGAGCGCGAGGCGAGCATGTCCACGGGGCTTCAGTACGGCGTGGCCATTCCGCACGGCCGCACCGACGCCGTCGGACGGCTGGTGTGCGCGGTGGGGGTCAAGCCCGAGGGCGTGGACTTCGAGGCCATCGACGGCGAGCCGTCGCGGATCTTCGTGCTGACGCTGTCGCCCAAGCGCAAGCCCGCGCCGCACGTGCAGTTCATGTCCACGGTCAGCCAGGTACTCAACGAAACCGGGCGGAAGCGCATCCTCGCCGCGGGCGGCGCCGACGAGATCTACCGCGTGTTCACCACGCCGCCGCAGGAATTGGCTGCGGCGCCTGCGCCGTCCAAGCCGGCCGTTCCCCCGCCGACGGGACCGTTCCACCTGCGGCAGTACTTGCGCCCCGAGGCCGTCGAGCCGCAACTCAAGGCCGGCACGAAGGAGTCGGCCATCGTCGAGCTGCTGGAGCTGTTGAACGCGGCCAGGCTGCTGGCCGACGTCCGCCCCGCCGCCGACGCGGTGCTCGCCCGGGAGGCGCAGATGGCAACCGGCATGGGCGAGGGCGTGGCGATTCCGCACGGACGAACGAACGCGGTCGAACACCTGCGCTGCGCGGTGGGGATCAGCCGCGGGGGAATCGATTTCGGCGCGGTGGACGGCAAGCCGGCCCGCATCGTCATCCTCGTGCTAACGCCGGAGGGCGGAGCCGATCCGTACCTCCAGTTCGTCGGGTCGCTGATGTCGGCCCTGGACGATGAGGGGCGAGAGCAGGCCCTGGCGGCCGGCTCGCGAGAGGAACTCTACCGTCTCCTCACGCGCGAATCCTGACGGCTACGGCGGCGTCCAGCCCGATGGCTCTGCCTCCCGAATGCGCCAGGCGTTGCCGTCGTCCGCGGGCCTGCGGACCCACCGGATCGTCCAGTTGAGCGGGATGCGCCGCCCCGGCAGGTCGCCGCGGCCGGCCTCGACCACGGTGGTCACGAGCATGGTCGCCGCGCCCTCGTGGACGGTGACGTCGAAATTGCGAAGCTGCACGACCTTCAGGGCATACCGTTCGATCGCCTGCTGCGCCTCCGCGAGCGCGTGGTCCTTGCTGCGGTAGTAGCCGGCGAAACCGTCATCGAGGCGCCGCTGAAGCGCATCCAAACGCCCGGCCTCGAGGTCACGGGCGATCTCGCGTGACGCTGCAATGATCCGCTCGCGATCAGTGACGACCAACTGCTCGACCAGAAACACCGCCCCGGCCAGCAGCACCGGCGCCAGGAGCGCAAAACGATAGCGCCGGTCGCGCCGCTGAACGTACAGATACCCCAGCACCGCCTCGGCGATCCCCAGCAGGATGTACACGTACAGCGGATTCTCGAACAGCATCCCGCGAATGGCATCCATGAGTCCCACTATAGCCTGTGGCCCGTCCGGGCTAAAGTCTCGCCCAAGCCGCGGGCGATATACTACAGCGGACCCATGACACGCAAGCGCAAACCCTCCGAAGAGCTGATGCGGATCTCCGCCGCGGCCGAGGCCGCGGACGTCAGCCGGCAGACCGTCGAATACTACATCCTGCTGGGGCTCATCCACCCGATCCGCCGCAAGGGGCAGCGTGCGCGGCTGTTCGACGACGAGTTGGTTCGGCGCATTCGCTTGATTCGCCGCATGAACGAAGAGGGGTACACGCTGCGGGACATCCGCGAGACGTACCTCCGCCGGCGGTGAGGACGAGCATTGTGGGCTGAGCGTGGCGCCGGGATCAGTCGCGCACGCCGCGAACCGCGCAATTCGCGGCCACGTCTTCTCCGAGCCGCGACCGGCGCGGGCGCCGGACGACGGTTTGTCTGGGGCGGCAGCGCGGGTAGAATAGCCCCCACGTCATGGCGAAGAAGTTCGTCAAAATCTCCCTCGCCACCAAGCTGCGCGTGCTGTTTGGGGCCGCCGTGCTCGGCATCATCGCCGCGGCGCTGATCGCGCCGTGGTACTTCATGGAGCTGCTCGCGCAGCGCGGCGTGGAGGGTCCGGCCGCGGAACTGACCCGCCTGCGGCTGAACGAGTACATCCGCGAGCACCCGCGCGACCCGGACGCGGCCGCCGACGACAGCCGAAGCGAGGTCGTGTCGCTCTACACGGCCCGCGGCGGAGCGGAGGCCCCCAAGGGCCCGTCGTTCGTCCCGCTTCCGCCGGGCCTGCCGGACGAGGCGCTCGATTCGCCGTCCCGCCGCGCGCGGCGCGCCTTCCGCAAGAGCGGCGACGAGGAGCTGGCCGTCATTGAGGCGGAGGACGATCGCGGCGAGCGCGTGTACCGGTGCTTCCGCGCGGTGCGAATCGACCGCTCCTGCGCCGACTGCCATGAGAAGTCCAATCCCGCGCTGCCCACGCAGGCCGGACAACTCGTCGGAATCATCGACGTGACCGTGCCCGCGTCGGCGGCCGCGGGGTCGCTCGTGTGGTGGACGCGCGGGGCGTTCCTCGTGGGGGCGGCGCTGGCGGCCGCACTGGCGTTCTTCCTGTTCGTACTCATCACCCAGCGGCTGATCCTCCGCCCCGTTCGACACCTGCGCGAGCTTTCGGACAAGGTAGCCGAGGGCGACCTCTCCGTCCGCAGCACGGTGCAGACCGGCGACGAGCTGGAACGACTCGGCGAGAGCTTCAACGAGATGCTCGACGCGACGGCGGACCAGCACGACAAGCTGCGCGCCGCCAACCGGGCCCTCGACCTCAAGCTCAACGAACTCGCTGAGGTCAATGTCGCGCTCTACCAGGCCAACCAGATCAAGAACGAGTTCCTGGCCAACGTCTCGCACGAACTCCGGACGCCGCTCAACAGCATCCTCGGCTTCGCCGACCTTCTCGCGGACAGCGCCGACGAGCGGATCGCCCGGTACGGGCGAAACATCCGCACCTCGGCGCGGAACCTGCTCGGCATGATCAACGACCTGCTGGACCTCGCCAAAATCGAAGCCGGGAAGACCGAGGTCCGGTTCGATTCCGTCTCGGTGTCCGACACGTGCCAGGGCCTCGTCACGCTGGTTCGCCCGATGGCCGACAAGAAGCAGCTCAAGGTGGACCTGGAGGTCACCGGGCAAATCCCCATCGTGCGGACCGACGGCGGGAAGCTTCAGCAGATCCTGTACAACCTGATCTCAAACGCGATCAAGTTCACCCCCGCGGGGGGCAAGGTGATGGTGGGCCTGTCGACCGGCGATTCGCAGCGCGAGGGGCGGATCGTTCGCGAGGTGTCCGTCTCCGTCCGCGACACGGGCCCCGGCATCCCGGAGGCCGAGCAGCGGCACATCTTCGACAAGTTCTATCAGGGCGACCGCACGCTCACGAAGGAAACGCCCGGAACGGGGCTGGGCCTGCCCATCGCCAAGGAGCTAACGAATCTGCTGGGCGGGCGCCTGACGCTGAGCAGTTCACCGGGACACGGCACGGAGTTCATCCTGACGCTGCCGGTCGAGCCCGCCGACGACGCCTCAGAGGCCAGACCCGAATCGACGGCGACGCCGGCCAACCCCCCAGACGACTCCGGATCGCCTAGTACCACACCATGACGATCAGGTTCGGCTCGGGGCGCTTGCCCTCCATGGTGCCGATGATGTGCCCCACGTGCTTGATCTCGATCTGCTCGGCGTCCAGCCACCCGTTAATCGACTGCTCCATGTGCTCCAGCGGGGTCAGCGAGATCTTGGAGTGAAACAGCCGGCAGCGCGTTGCGCCCTGGCCGTTGACGTTGAGCGGGCGCTTGAACTTCTCCTCGCGGCCGCCGCCGAGCGCGGCCGCCCCGAACGCCCGAAGCTGCGAATTCGGCTCGCCCTCGGAGTCCACCAGACGAATCGGCTCGTCCTCTTCCTCGGCTTCGGCCTCGGCGGGCTTCTGTGCTTCCTCGGGCTCGTCGGGCTCGAGAGAGAGCGGAGCGTCGTCCAACGGATCGAACGGTTCATCGGCCATAATGCGAACTCCCGGAAAGCGCCTAATCCCAGCGACACGGAACTCCAGCGGCGGTATTATAGGGTCTGACCGGGGCGGGTCAACTGCTCGACCCGCGTCGGAAGCACACACGAACGCGCGGACGATCCGTGACCAGAGATAAGTTCCTCATCCTCGCGGTTTTCGCCATACTGATCGGCTCCGCCGTGGCGTTTCGTCTGCTGGGCGGCCCCCGCCCGGAGCCCGCGGCCGAGCCCAAGCTCGCGGTCCGGCCGGGCGAGTATCGCGGCATCTCGCTCCAGCTCAACAACGGCGACGACAACCACCCTTACGAGCCGCTGATCGATGAGATCGGCGCCACGGGGGCGAACACGGTGTGCCTGGTCATCCACGCCTTCCAGGAGAACGCCTCTTCAGCGCGGATTTTCGTGGACCGGCGGCGCGGGCCGTCGGACGAGCGGCTGGAAGCGCTGATCCGCTACGCCCGGTCGCCGAAGTCCGAGCGGCCGAACGCACGGCCGGCGCTGAAGGTCGTCCTGATGCCCATCGTGCTGCTGACGAACCCGCGCGAGAACGAGTGGCGCGGGACGATCGCGCCGAGCGACTGGGACGTGTGGTGGCGCGACTACGCGGACTACATCACGCGCTATGCGAAGCTGGCGCAGGAGACGGGCGTCGAGGTGTTCGTCATCGGCTCGGAGTTGGTCTCGACGGAGAAGCACGAGCACGCCGCCCGCTGGCGCGACCTCATCGCGAAGGTCCGCGCGGCGTACTCGGGGCGCCTCAGCTACTCGGCCAACTGGGACCACTACCGAAAGGTCGAATGGTGGGACCAGATCGACATCGTCGGCATGACAACCTACTACGACCTGACCGGCGGCGACCCGCCGACCGTCGAGCGCCTGCTCGCGGCCTGGGAACCCATCCGCGAGGACATCCTCAAATGGCGCGCCGAGACCTGCCCCAGCCACCCGATTCTCTTCACCGAGGTCGGCTGGCCCAACCAGGCCACCTGCGCTCAGTACCCGTGGGATTACTACCGCGCGCGGAACCGGCCGGCCCCCCAGGCCCAGGCGGCGTGCTTCGAGGCCTTCTTCCGCACGTGGGCCGGCCACCCGGCCGTGGCGGGGTTCCTGGTCTGGGAGTGGCGAGGCGACCCGTCCTGGCAAGGCGGCGCCGAAGACCCCTCCTACATCCCGTGGAACAAGCCCGCGCAAAAGGTGATCGAGAAGTACTACCGCGCCCGTCCGTCCGCGGACAGCGACGCTCGAACCGCGCGGGACGGCTCGTAGCGGCCTGCGCGGCTACGGCGTGCCGGCGGCCGTCAGAACCACCTCCGCCCCGATCCCTACGCCAAGGACCTCGTCGGCACGCCCGCAATTGACGGCGACCTCGATGCGATCCATCGAGTTGATCAGCGCCAGCGGTTCGCCTTCGCCAACGAAGCCGTACGTGCCCTGAAGCCCGCCGACGCTCCGGCCGCCGCAGCACACCTCGATCCGCTCCAGGTCCGCGAAGTGCTCCATCGCCAGGGCGCCCGGTATGTTGCTGACGAGGTTACCGAACCGGTCCACGTACACGACCTCGCCGGCGATTCGGCCAGGCTCGGTCGTCGGCGCGGGCAAGTCGAGCACCTTGTACTTCTCGGCCGGCGGGCCAAGGCGCTCCACGGCGACCCCGTTCAGCAGGTGCGCCGCCACCGGAGCGAAGATATCCCGCCCGTGGAACGTCGCCGACGGGCGCCCCGGGGGGAGATACCGCGTGCTGCTGACGAGGTGCAGGGCCTCGGTGGGCATCGTCTGGGCGACGAAGGTGAGCACGCCGTTGTCGGGCACGAGGAAGAGCCGGCCGCCGAGCCGCCCCGCGAGGATCCGCCGCTGCGTGCCGACACCCGGATCGACCACCACGACGTGCAGCGTGCCCGGCGGGAATGCGGCGGCCGTCTGGCCCAGCACGAAGGCCGCCTCGAGTACGTCCTGCGGGGCGATCTCGTGGGTGGCGTCCACGACGGTCGCCTGCGGGCAGCGAGCGAGCAGCACGCCCTTCATCACCGCGACATACGGGTCGCGCGTGCCGAAATCCGTCAGCAGCGTAACCAGCCGCAGCTTGGCCATGGAGGCCACCTCGTCGGTTCTCGGCGCCGCGACTCGGCGCCGCCCAGCGAGTATAATAGGGTGCTCATGACCGAAGCCCAAGAGAGTCTCGCGCGGCTGCGCCGGGACATGGTGGACCGTCAACTTCGCCGTCGGGGCATCTCGCACGCCGGCCTGCTGCGCGCGTTCGCCGAAGTTCCCCGCGAGCGATTCGTCCCGCCGGACCGCCTCGACGAAGCCTACGCCGACCATCCCGTGCCCATCGGCCACGGGCAGACCATCTCACAGCCGTACGTCGTCGCCCTCATGCTCCAGGAACTGGGCCCTCGCCAGAGCGACCGCGTGCTCGACGTCGGCGCCGGCAGCGGCTATCAGACGGCGCTGCTGTCGCGCCTGTGCCGGCACGTGTATGCGGTCGAGCGGCTCGAGGCGCTGACGGAGCGGGCGGCCGCCACGCTCGGCGACCTGGGCGTGTCGAACGTGACGTTCTGCACGCACGACGGGTCCGAAGGCTGGACCGACGAGGCGCCCTTCGACCGGATCGTCTGCGGGGCCGCGGGGCCGGAGATTCCGCAGGAATGGATCGACCAGCTCGCCGACGGCGGGCGGATCGTCGCGCCCGTCGGCGGGCCGCACGTCCAGACACTCGTCGTCGTGGAGCGCGACGGCGACGACCTCCACCGGCGGAAGCTGTGCGACGTGCGGTTCGTCAAGCTCATCGGCCGGTCCGGATGGCCGGAGGGCGAGGGAGCCCAGGCGTGACCTCCCCGTTCGCGCGCGCCGTCCGGCGGCGCCTACAAGCGCTCCGTGCGTTCTCGCTCTCGCTGTCGACGCTGCCGGTGCTGCTCGCGTGCGCGATCGCGCGGCCGGTGCGACGGTGGGATTGGCCGATTGTGCTGGCGGCCGTCGCGGCCGCGGCGCTCATCCACCTGTTCGGCAACCTGCTGAACGACTACTTCGACTTCCGCTACGGCGTGGACCGCCGCACGGCCGAGGACGACGGTCGGCCGGGGCGGCTGCTCGTTCGCGGGGAGCTAGCCCCGCGCGATGTGCTCGGCCTGGCGCTGGCGTGTCTGGCGCTCGCGGCCGTGCCGGCGGCGTACCTGATTTGGCGGCGCGGGCTCGTCGTCGCGGAGTTCGGCGCGTTCGCCGTCCTGGCGGCGTACGCGTACACCGGGCCGCCGTTCGTGCTGAAGTATCGGGCCCTTGGCGAGGCGGCGATCTCCGTGGCGTTCGGCCCGGCCCTCATGCTCGCCGCAGCGTACGCCCTGACCGGCGAGCTTGCGTGGTCGGTGCTGCCGCTGTCGGCCGCCGTCGGCTGCGCGACGACGTGCATCCTCGTCGGCAACAACCTGCGCGACCGCGACGAGGACGCCCACGCGCCGGGCGTCCGCGTCCGAACGCTCGCCCAGTTCGCCGACGGCCGGCTGGCGAAGTGGCTGTACGTCGCCCTGCCCGTCGCCGCGACGGCCCTGCCCGCCGCCCTCGCGGCCGCGCGGATCGCCCCGTGGCCGCTCTTGGCCGCGCCCGCCACGCTCCTGCTGCTCGCCCGCCCCTTCGCGGCCGTCCTCGCCGTCCGCCGCCTCCCCGACATCGACGTCCGCACCGCCGCCTTCACCACCGCCCTTCTGCTCCTCCTCCTCGCGGCGTACCTCCTCGCGCCGAGATAGCTGCGCCTCCCACAGAACCCGGCAATCTCAATACGGCACCCCGGGATTTGGGGAGGTCGGACTTACGGCGCTATCGGGGCGGCGCTCGGGGCCGGCCCGCCCTCTGCGACGGGCGCGGGCGCATGCGAAACGCGTAATGCCTGGCGCGGCGTATTTACCAGCCGTTCGCCGTTGGCCGAAGGGCGCGGCAGCGTGCCCCAGGCTTCGCCGAACTCGCGGGCCTTGACATGCTTGGGGCCATTCGCGGCAGCGGGGTCGTTGATGATGATTTCCCCTGAGGTTCCAACACCGCGCACAACGACGAAATGCGGGACCTCCGGGCGGTTACCCCAGTGCGACATGCGTTGTGGAGAGCCAAGAAGGGCGATAACCGGGTGGCCACGGCGCAATTCCTCCCGAAGCTGTGAAGCCCATCGTGCTTCATCCGCTCTGAAGAACTCGGCCTGCAATTGGCGGTCAGAAAGGGCAGCGACTGCTGGCCTGACGACGTTGTAGATGTGCGCCCCCTCTCTGTCGGGCACGGCCGCATGCATACCGGCTGACGCGGGATCAGCTTGGAAGTCGTAGTACTGGAGAACCATGGCCACGCAGGCCCGGGCGCAGCCTCCGCCGGTGTCCTGCTGCAATACAGGAACGGGTACGTCGATTGCTGCGGCCCGTCTGCGCGAAGAGGGGGCACGAGGCCGCCCGCCCGCCCGCGCATCCTCTGTATTCTGGGCTTTGTTCCCCTCTTCCTCCCCGTCCGTCGGCACTGGTAGCGCCCCTTCCGGCAAATCGGCGCAGTCTACGCGGAACTGCTTCGCATCAGATCCCCATCCAAGAAAGCCTTCCAGGAAGGCTGGCTTAGCTTCTTGGGGAATCTCCGCCCGAAATACAGCCACCAGCGATTCGCCCACGTCGAGCGGGGCCAGCGCGCCAGACATGCCGGAACGGTACTGGTGATCGTAGCATCCATCCGGCCCCAGGTCGTGCACGAACACCCCGTACTTGATCCCGCGCTGTGTCTCCAATTCCGGGCCGCCAGGGCCCATCCACCACCCAAAGGTGGGACTGTCACCCCGCGGCCCAAGGTTCGTGACCTTTGCCGTGATCATCACGAACTTGTTGCCCTCGGCGGGCTTATCGGCCGCCCTCTCAAATGGATCACCCACGTCAAAGTATGGGTTTTGCTGCCGCCTGTACTGCCTAACTTCGTAACGGTTTGGGACACCCAGATCGGCCACCGTCAGCTTTGCGAATTCGATCCGGAATCGCGTTTCTCTTGCTTCGTATTCTATGTCCCGTTGAGTCCATGTGAATGTCGGTTGGGCACCTGGTGTGTCGGCGCGGCTTCGGCCGCCAGAACGTGTACCGCGTGAACCCTCGTCGGAGCACCCAACGGGGAGAACGAGCAAGACGACGAATGCGCTGAGCAACACTCGTTGCACGGACTCAGCCCCTTTCCGCGGGTGAGACCCGCATGGCTTCCGGTCAATCGGCGTAGTTGGCCTAAGTGATTGTAGCACGCGTCGACGCAACAACAAGCTCCTCTCCATCGCGTGAAGGGGCGCTACCGGTAGCAGACCAAGGAACAAAATGGGTCAGGCATTCTGTGGGACATCTGGCGGAACCTCCCGCCGATTCGCCCGCCCCGAGTTGACGGCCCGCATTGCGCCCATGGTCGGGAGTTTCGCGCGCGGACGGGAGGAGAGCAACAGCCTTCAGCGCGGGGCGCTTGTTGGGGGGGGCGCCCCTCAGGGGGACGCGGAGGGCGCGGAGGCGAGGATGGCCGCGCGACGCGGCCGGGAGGCCGGAGGTCGCTTCAGCGACCTTCTCCCGCCGAAGGCGGGCGTAGCCCAGGGCCTTTGGCCCTGGGGAGGGGAGGACCCAATCCCCTTCTCTGTTTTCTTGAGCCCGCTTCAGCGGGCGCAACCTGCGTGGCGCCCGCTGAAGCGGGCTGGGGAGAAAAGGAGACGATGGACTGTGGGCCCTCCGCCCCCGGCCCGAAGGGCCGGGGCTATGCCCCGTTCGTCCTTGCGGCCGAACGGGGGCAAGGCCGATGAATCGGCCTGAGGCGCGCCGCCCGGCTCTATCGCCCCGTTGGGGCTCCACGTGCGTGGGTGCTAACCGGGGGTTCCCACCTTCGTGGCTGCGCCACTACGGCGGGCAGGCCCTTCGGTCACCCCCGGCCAAATTGCAGCGTGCCTTCGGCACTTGGCGCGGCCAAACCCCGGCGCGCCGGGCGGCGGGACGGTCGCGTCACCGCTGCCGCGGTTCCGGACCGATTCCGGACCATCCGTTCCCCCGCGTTGCCACGCCGGTCTGGAACCCGCCTGCCGGCGGGCAGGTCGTTCGACCCCTGCCAGGGTGAGAGCCCGGTGCATGGCGGCGAACCACGGCCGCCATGCCACCCGATCAACCGATCAACCGAATCATCGATCAACCAGCGGCGCATGGCGGCAAACTCCACGGGCGAGACGCCCGTGGCACGCATGGCCGGGACGGCCATGCCACGCCGGCTACAGGTACTTCTCGACGATCGCGCCGAGGCGCTTCCTGGTGTCGGCGGAGATCTTCTCGCGGTCGGACCAGATGGCGAGTTCCAGCGCGCTGTGGGCCGGGCTGGGCGTGTCGGCCACTTCGCCGAAGCGCCGCACCGCCTCCTTGATGAGCCCGATGGCGTTGTTCGTCGCCTGCGTCAGGTTGGCGATGATCTCCTTGAGCAGCTCATGCTTGTCGAGTTCGCCGGGGTGCGGCCGCCAGCAGTCGTAGTCCGACACGAGGCAGACCATCGCGTAGGCCATCTCGGCCTCGCGGGCGAGCTTGGCCTCGGGCATGGCGGTCATGCCGATGAGGTCGCCGCCCCAGGCGCGGTGCATCTCGCTCTCGGCCCGCGTGGAGAAGGCCGGCCCCTCCATGCAGACGTACGTTCCGCCGTCGTGGACGGCTGTCCCCACGGCGTTCGCGCACGCGAGCAGGTGCTTGCGGAGCACGGGGCAAAACGGCGAGGCCAGTTCCACGTGCGCCGCCACGCCGCTGTCGAAGAACGTCGGCTCGCGGCGGTACGTCTTGTCGATCACCTGGTCGGGGATAACGAGGTGCTTCGCGGCGAGATCCTCGCGCAGCGAGCCCACCGCCCCCGACGCGATCACGTGCGTGCAGCCGACGGCCTTCAGCGCATGGACGTTCGCCCGGAAGTTCACCTTCGACGGCGGGATGAGGTGGCCCGGCCCATGCCGGCTGAGCAGGGCGATCTCCGTACCGTTCCACTCAGCCTCCATGATCGCGTCCGAGGGCTCCCCGAACGGGGTGGAGACGTTCCGCGGCTCGCCCGCCACGTTCGCGCCGAGGGCGTCGCCCAATCCACTGCCGCCGATGATGCCGACCTTCGCCATGTTCACTCCTTCGTCTTCGGCCCGTCCGGGCCTGTGTCGCTGATTCGTCAGCCCCCGCGCTCCGGGTTGCGCAGGATGTCGATGATATTCCGCACGCTCCGCAGCGGCACGGTGTCCACCTTCGGCTCGTCCAGCTTGCCGGTCACGCGGACCTCCGCGATCTCGCGCAGGATGCCCGTGAGAAGTTCCTCGATGCTGCCCAGCCGCGGCAGTCCGCCTCGCCCCTGCAGGAACGTCAGGTTGATCTTCCCCGACTTGAGATCGACGTTTCCCGAGCCCACCAGCGACGCCGCCCCGCCGCCGAGGTGAATCTCCTCGAACACCACGCGCCGGCCCTTCAGGTAATACGTGACGAACCCCTCGCTGAACGCCTTGCCCGGCAGCGACAGCGTCACCACGTCCAGGAACCCCAGCAGCACGGGCAGCCGCGCGAACCGGGCCCTCGTGATCCGCAGGGCGCCCGAGGCCTCGCGGCTGTCGAGATCGCCCGCGGTCGCGCGCAGCTCGACGCTGCCATCGACCATGCCCCGGACATCGGGCACGCCTTCTCCCCCGCCGGCCGTCAGCAGATCCTCGATCCGCATGCCCTCGAACGTCAGCTTCAACCCGTAGCGGAACGGCGCCGCCACCTGCACTACGCCGCTGCCTTCGAAGCGCCCGCGATACGCCTTGCCGGACAGGTCACGAATCTGCATCAGGCGGCCGCGATCCTTCACGATCGTCGCGTTCACGCCGCTGATCCGCGGAACCGTTGCCGCGGTCGGGTCGTCATCGTCCTCCGCCGGCCGCCGGGGAACGAACGCGAAGTCTGACAGCCGTCCGTCCACGACCAGTTCCCCGCCGACGCGCGCCACCGAGCCGGAGATCGTCCCGCGGGCGACGGTGGGGCCGAAGCCGAACTCGCTGACCGCGCCGTGCAGCGCGATGGCGCCGGCCGCCCGCCAGTCGATGGTCGCCGGAGCGTCGCCATCGGCCGGGCGGGTCGCCGCCGCGCGGATCGTCGCCCCGTGCGGCCGAACCACCGTCACGTCCGTCAGGTCCACGTCGAATTCCCCGCCCGGCAACAGCCACGGCAGGATGGGCACAGTTTGCCGGTCCATGGCCTGTAGGCGTTCGGCGTCGAGCAGCATCCCGCTCGCCTTGAGCGCCGTCAATCGCACCTCCACCGCCTGCGGTGTCTCGCGAACGGTGCCGGACAGGCGATGCAGCCTCGGGCCGTCCGTCGCTCCCACCGTCCGCAGGTCCACCAGTTCCGTCCGGTCGGGGTAGAGCACGATCCTCCCGGCGGAGGCGTCGGCGCCCCCGCGCCCCACGCGGAACACGTACGGCAAATTCACATACCGGAACGTCATGTCCGTCGGAGCGATCTCCACCTCGTAGTCCACATCCCCGGGGTTCTCGGGCGTGTTCTCCCGATACCGCCGCACCCGCACGTCCGCCGTGCCCTGCGGATTCATCTGCCGCCAGGCCTGCCGGGCCTTCGGGCCCAGCGCGGCGTACAACTCCTCGTCAAACCTCAGCCCCGTCAACTCCATCGCCAGGTCGGCCCCGCCCGCCTCCTCGGTGAAGACCTGCCCGTTGAGCCGAATGCGCGTGGGCCCGTGATGCGCCGTCAGATTCGTGATCAGCACGCGGTCCGGATGCACGGTCATCATCCCGGCCGCATCGCGGACCTCGTAGGGGAAGCCCTCGTAGCGGAACCGCAGTCCCGCCAAACGAGCCGTCACGGTGTAGTCCACCTCGCGCGTGCCGTCCTGGCGGATCCGCGCAACCACGTCGCGCATCGTGCCGCGCGCGGCGAGACCCTCGAGCGATTCCCGCCCGGCGGGGCCCAGTGCGCCGAGCAGCACCTCGTCGATCGGGACCGGATCGGTCTCGATGGTGAGGTCCACGGTGCCGCGCTCGCCGCCACGGGTATCGATGCGGCCGTACACCGTGACCTTCGTTTCGCCACGCTCGGCCCGTAGCGGCTGGTCGCGGCCACCGCCTTCGGGCGTCTGCTCGCCGGGGCGCGGCAGGATCACGCGGTCGCCCACGATGTGCAGGCAGCCGCCGGTCAGCCGCGTGCGGTACGGGAAGAACCTGTGCGCCGTCGTCGTGCGGTTGCCCTCGAGGAACCGCAGCGTGGCCTTCTTCGGCCCGCCGCCGTCCCGCCACACGCGCACGCGCATGTCGGCAACGCCTTCCACGGCGAGATCCTCGCATACCCTTGCGATCCCGTCCGGCAGGGCCGCCCGCACGGCGTCGTCGAACGGGACGTCGTGCACGTCGACCACGATATCGTGGCTGCTGTTGTCTCCCTGGGTGGCGACCCAGCCGCTGATTCGGATGGCCGCCTCGCCGCGCTCGGCCTTCAGCCCGTCAAAGCTCACCCGATCCGGGCCGAACTCGATCCGCCCGGTCACATTCTCAAGGGGATACGGGAATCCCGAGTACCTCGCCCGCAGCCCGCGACAGTCGGCCGTGCCGCTCGCCCCGGTCGCACCCGTCGCCAGCTTCGCGAATCGAAGACGCAGGTCAATCGGACCCTCCGGGCGGAACATTCGTCGGATCTGATCCAGCAGTTCCCCGGGCGAGCCCTCGCCGGAGGCCACGGGCATCGAGAACGCGTCGATGCCCATCCGCACGTCGAACGCGGGCCCCGCGCCCGTCTCCCGGTACTTCCCCGAAAGCGTGAACTCCGCGTCGCCGGCGTCCGGAATCCGGCCGGAGAAGTCCGTCAGAGAGACGATTGTGTCCCCACCGTCCTCCGAGAACACCGCGCGTCCGCGGACCTTGGTGAGCTTCAGCCCGGCGGAAGCTTCTGTCGGGTCGGCCGCGGGCACGACGGGTCGGACTGTGGCGTCCTCGATATCGACGGAAATCGGCTTGCCCTCCGTACGGGTGTCCCACGTGGTGCTGAAGGTGCCGCGGAGGAAATGCCGGCGGATCAGTTCGCCGTACTTGGGAGGCAGCAGCTTGGCAATGTCGAGAATCGAGCCGGTGGTTCGGCTTCCCAGGAGCCGGCCGGATACCATGTCCACCGTCACCAGGCTCTCGAAGGGCGCATCGTCAGCGGCCAGCTCGCCAATCCGCAGCTCGTAGCGCGACTCCGCCTGCGGGATCAGCGACACGGACAGCCGCAGTTCCTGCTCCGGCCCGACGAGCGGCTCGCGACGGTTGCCGCGAACGCGGAACGCCCGCACCCGGCACTCGGGCAGCCGGATCGGAGCCAGCTTGACGGGGGCTCCGGGTGCGCCGGGCACGGCCTTGGAGCCCTGGGCCAGCTTCGCCAATCGGGCCCAGTTGGTCTGCTGCGGCGTGTCGCCGTAGTACTCCACAGTGATCTCGGGATCGTGACAGATGATCTCCTTCGGGTCGAGGTCCCCGGTGATGAGCAGCCCCAGCGGACGGTGCGGGATGCTGACTCGCCGGGCGCGGAACGGCGGGTCGGGCGATTCGTCGCCCGGCAGCCGGACGACGACGTCGTCAAGCTCCAGACGACCGAACATCCGGAAGCGCGCCCGACGGACCTCCACGTCCGCCCCGGTCAGGTTCCGCAGGTAGGTCTCGGCGACGCGCTTGACGCGCCGCCCGTTGGTCAGGTGCCAGTAGCCGTACACGCCCACCATCAGCAGCGCCAACAGGACCAGCGCCGTCCCGCGGCGCTGCGGCGAGACATACCGCCAGAACCGGCGCCGGCGCCGGCGGAGATGCCGGAAGAATGACTGGACGCGCTGTAGCATGGAGCGGTGCGATTGTCCCAAACGCCCCGAGCCGCTGCAAGGCGACCTGGGGCGCCAAGAGGCGCGCCCCGAACGGGGAGGCTACAGCCACATGCCCGTGATCCGCCCCTCGTACACCATCTGCCCCTCGACGAAGGCCTGCGTCGCGCCCACGCACCGGCGCGGGCGTTCTTCCAGCAGCAACCCCAGCACGAGGATCCGCTGCCCCGGCATTACCGCGCCGCGGAACTTCACATCGTCCACCCCGCCGAAACCGAGGAAACCCGTCCGCCGGTCCTTGCTCATCACGAAGTAGCTGACGAGCTGGGCGGCGGCCTCGACCATCAGCACGCCGGGGAAGATCGGGCGCCCGGGGATGTGCGAATCGATCCAGAACTCGTCGTGGCGCACGTCGCGGTACCCGCCGATGGTGCCCTTGCCGCGATCCACAAAGTAGATGCCGTCGAGTTGCTGGAACGCAGGGCCGTGCGGGTTGATCTTGTAGATCGCCTCGCGGTCGGCGATCACGCGGTCGAAGTCGATTGTAGAGAGGTCGTGAAGCGGCTTCGGGGGCATTCCCAGGCTTCCTGATCCTGCGGGCCCGTTCCATCGGGACCCGAGCCCTTGGGGGCAGGCGACAAACGTAGCAGGCGACAGCACCCCAGTCAACACGGTTTTGCCCGGTGGTCGGGCATCGCCTTGGCTACTCGCCCGCGCGGGGGGCGGCCGAATCGACCCCGGCCGGGCGCCGGTAGAACCGATTCGCGAAGAACGCCTCGGTCGTCAACAGCACCAACAGCGCCACCAGCAACGGCACAACGAGCGGCAGGTCCTTCGACACCGCCGGACCCGCTTCGGTCAGATCGGCAGCATCGCGCGTGATCCGGGCGCGTCCGGGCGGGAACATCGAGAGCACCTCCTCGTCGTCCAGCGCGGTCAGGTTGCTCTCGGCCGCGGGCGCGTTCACGCTGAAGCCGTGTTCCGACACGCGCCCGCCCTGCTCGAAGCGGAACCGCCAGTGGCCGAGCTCATCGGCCAAGGCGATGGTCACGCTGCGTCCGCCGGGGTCGAGTTCCTGGACGGGGCGGGACTCCCCGCCCGGGCGCCGGAGGTACGCGGCCGGCGCGGCGTCCATCCATCGCGGCGCCCGGACGGTGACACGCTCGCCCCAGGCGTAGAGCGTCTCGCGTCCGGCCAGCATCAGCCGCAGCGCCCGCTGCGCAAGCACGACGAATTGCTTCAGCCGCGACAGGTTCGAAAACTCCGGCGCCGGCGAGAAATTCCAGAACACCACCGTCCCCTCCCCCAGCGGGCGCCAAAGCATCGCGGGCGTGTCGTCGGAGTAGCGCACAACGGTAGTCGCGTCCTCGGCCGTCGATCGCACGGCGAAGCGGCGCCGGCAGCGGACCGCCGACAGCGGCGGGTTCTCGCCCGTGAAGAACGGCTGGAGCACCGGGTGGGCCTGACCGGGCTCGGGCAGGGCCCAGCCCTGCGGGGCGGGGAGTTCTTCGAACGGGCCCAACTCCACCGGCACGAGGGCCTGCGCCTTCGCGGTGTTGTACGCGTCGGGCGCCGAGAGCGCCCCCGGCACGATCCACAAACACCCGCCGCCCGTCACGAACTCCTTCAGCCCCGACCACTGCGCCTCCGTCAACGACGAGACGTTCGCCAGTAGCACTATGTCCGCCTGGCCCAGCCGGTCCTCGCCAAGTCGGTCCGCCGTCAGCGGCGTGCGGCGCACCCACTGCCGCGCGGCGACCTCAGCGCCGGGCGGGGCGATTGCGGCCGCCATCAGGAAGCTCGTGGCGTCCCACCGCGCGGCCGTCGTCGGATCGCGGACCAGAAGCATTTCGGCCGGCGCGCCGACCACGAGCGTGAAGTACCGCTCGTTATCCATCGACAGCGGATCGCCCTCTTCCACGCCGGCAAGGGCCACGCGGCCGCTGACGATGCCCTCGGTGGTCGGGCGAACAAGCAGGGGCACGGGCCTGGGGCGTCCGTCCGCCGGGATCTCAGGGAGCGTCTGCCGCGCACCGCCCGGCAGCTCGACGCGGACGCTCAGCGGCGGCGCCTGCGCCGGCCGGCGAATCCGCGTGCGCACGGCGACCTCCGCCCCGGCCGGCACCGACCACGCCTCCAGCTCCACGTCGCCCAACCACGCGTTGCGGTCCTCGCCGCCAAGGTCCAGCACCGTGAACGTCTTGTCCGCGTCCCGAGCGAGGCTCACCCCGCTGCCGTCTCGCCAACTCGTCGTCGTCAGGTCGGTGAACAGACACACTTCCTTGCGCGGCAGGTCTTCGACGCCGGACAGCATTTCGGCCGCCGCGTGCAGTGCGCCCGCCACCGATTGGTTCCCCGGTGTGCCCGCCACGCCGTCGATCTGCCGGACCGCCGCCTGCGGGTCGCCGGCGAAGCCGATGCTCTCGCCCGGCGAGGCCGTGGACACGATGGCCACGCGCGAGCCCGCCGGAAGCGAATCCACCAACTGCCGGGCCGTCTCCTTGCCCGCCGCCAGACGGGTGCGGCCCTTCGCCGTGTAGCCCATCGACCCGCTATTGTCGAACACGACGACGACGGCCGCCGGCTCGCCGCTCGCTGCCACCTGCCGCCAGTCGGCGATCGCCAGCCGCGCCACGAGGAGCGCCAGCAGCGCGATCATCGCCATTCGCATGAGCAGAAGAATCAGGTGCTTGAGCCGGTGCATGCTGATGTTCGCGTGGTGGGTCTTGCGGACGAACTCGATGGCCGGGAAGGTGACCCGCCGCGGCTTGGTCCGCATGATGAGATGGAGGATAACCGGAGCGGCCGCCGCGCCCGACGCGGCGAGAACCCACGGAAACTGGAACACGAACGCGAGCATGATCCTCGATTCAGCTTCGGCGTTTACAGGTCGCCCGTCGGGCCGCATTATAGACGTCCCAGGCGACGGAGAGAACCGATGACCGCGATCCACATCGAACAGGGCGACCTGACGACCTACGCCATCGATGCCGTCGTCAATGCGGCGAACAACGATCTCGTCCTCGGCGGCGGCCTCGCCGGGGCGATTCGGCGCGCCGGCGGGCCGGAGATCCAGGCCGACTGCGACCGCCACGGACCGGTCGAGGTCGGCGGAGCGGCCCTCACCACGGCCGGGCGGCTGCCCGCCAAACACGTCATCCATCAGGCGTCGATGCGCCTCGGCGAGCCGACGACGGCAGACGCCCTGCGGCGAAGCACCCGCGCCGTCCTGCGCCTGGCGGAGGAGAACGACCTCCGCACGCTCGCTTTCCCCGCGACCGGCACGGGCATCGCGGGCTTCCCGGTCCGCCAGTGCGCCGAGATCATGCTCGCCGAGGTCCGCGACCACGTCGCGGCCGGGACGAAGCTCACCGACGTATACTTTGTCCTGTTCGACGAGCGGACAGCCAGAACCTTCCGGAAGGTGCACCAGTCGATGGGCTGACCGCCCGCAATGACCGGGCGCCGCCCACGTTGGAGCCCATAGTGACGCAACGTATCCTGACACTCGCGCTGCTTCTGGGCGTTCTCGCCGCCCGGCCGGCGCCGGCCGAGGAACCCGCCGACGCCCCGGCCGACAACCTCGAATACTGGCTGTCGCAGGCCGAGCAGGCCCCCGCCACGCGGCCGGCGGCATCCGCCCCGGCCGCCGCGCCCGCCGACGCCCCGCCGCGCCCGGACGCCCTGCCCGGCGTGATCGAGCTATCCGACGGCCGCCTCCTCGCGGGCTGGGTTTTCACGACCGTCGAGCAGCCGTTCCTGGTTCACGAGGCCGACCTGAAACGTTGGCGGCGGCTACCGCTGCTGGCGGCGCTGAGCATCGAGGCCGTCGTCGTGGAGCGACGGATGGAACTCCGCTGGCGGTGGAAGGCGATGGGCGAGCCGGAGAAAGTCTATACAGGCCGCAAATATCCTTTTCGCAGATACTTATGGAAATTCCGCCTCCTCGACGGCACCGAGGTCGCCGGCACCGTCAAGGGGCAGCCGCTCTGGGTCGAGCACGCCGGCGAGCGCCACGGGCCGTTCGTCCTCCACGAGCGTCACAAGGGCGAAGACGGGCAATCTCTTCGCCAACTCGTCTATGTCCGCCGCGTCCTCATCTCGCGCCGGGCCATGGAGGCGGCCCTCCGCGCCCCCGCCTCACAGCCCGCTGGCCGGTAGCGCCGCTGCTAAACCCGGCCCCCCTCTCCCGCCGAAAACAACGGCGCGCGCTTGACATGCCCCGCCGCGACGAAGCATGATTCTCCGCCCGTCGCGGTCGGCGCATCCCCGCCGCCGCGTCGCAAGGCGTGAACCGATGACCAGGGCTGCGAAGACATCCCGACCGCGCAAGACCGGCTCCCCCAAGGGCAAGCCGCGCGCCCCCCGCTCGTCAGGCTCGTCCCGCACGTCGGGCAAGGCCGGCCGCGGCTTGGTCATCGTCGAGTCGCCCGCCAAGGCCCGCACCATTAACCGCTACCTCGGCGGCGGATACGTCGTCAAGGCCTCCATGGGGCACGTCCGTGACCTGCCCGCCCGCAACCCCAAGGGCGTCGAGGCCCCCGTGCCGGGGGTGGACGTCGAGCACGGCTTCGCCCCGACGTACGAGCCGCTGCCGGGCCGGCGGAAGGTGCTCGCGGAACTCAAGAAGCAGGCCCGCTCGGCCGAGACCGTCTTCCTCGCCACCGACCTCGACCGCGAGGGCGAGGCCATCGCCTGGCACCTCGCCGAGAGCCTGCCGGTGCCCGGCGACCGCATCCGGCGCGTCGTGTTCAACGAGATCACGCCGTCCGCCATCCGCGAGGCGTTCGCCCGCCCGCGCGGGCTCGATATGGACAAGGTCAACGCCCAGCAGGCCCGCCGCATCCTCGACCGCATCGTCGGCTACGAGGTCTCCCCCCTGCTCTGGAGGAAGGTCTCGCCGGGGCTGTCGGCCGGGCGGGTCCAGTCGGTCGCCGTGCGGCTCATCGTCGAGCGCGAGCGGCAGATCGACGCCTTCGAGCCGCAGGAATACTGGCGCGTGGGGCTGATCTTCGCCGCCGACGCCGCCGCGGCCGAGGCGCTCCGCGATCCGTGGGCGAGGCTGCTCGCCCGGCGCGACGAGAAGGGCAACCCCCCGACCCGCCAGCAACAGCAGGAGTTCCTCGCCGAGCACGGCGCGTTCCGCGCCGAACTGACGCGCCTCGCGGGCGAGAAATTCCAGCCCGACAACGAAACGCAGGCCCTCGCCGCCGCCAAGGCGCTCGGCCTCGCCGTCGAGGACATCCGCCGCCGCGAGGACGACAAGGCCAAGGGCGCCGCCCGAAACGTCGTCGAGGTCGCCGGGCGCGTCGCCGACCAGCCCCCCGCCTTCACCGTCCGCGAACTCAAGACGCGCGAGACGCGCTCGAAGCCGCCCGCGCCCTTCACCACGGCGGCGCTCCAACAGCAGGCGGCCGTGCGGCTGCGCTTCTCCGCGTCCCGGACCATGCGAGTCGCCCAGCAGCTCTACGAGGGCGTCGAGGTCCCCGGCGAGGGCAGCGTCGGCCTGATCACGTACATGCGGACCGACAGCCGGCACCTGTCGCGCGAGTCGGTCGCACAGTGCCGCGAGCTCATCGAGCGGCAGTTCGGCCGCGACTATCTGCCCGACAAGCCGCGCACCTACGCCTCGGCCGCCCGCGCGCAGGAGGCCCACGAGGCGATCCGCCCCACCGACGCTGCGCGCGACCCGAAGACACTCGCCTCGGCGCTCACGGACGAGCAGCGGAAGCTGTACGACCTCATCTGGCGGCAGTTCGTCGCCTGCCAGATGACGCCCGCCGTCTGGACCGTCACCGACGCCGACATCCACGCCGACACCCCGCAGGGCGACGCCGCGATCCGGGCGATGGGCCGGCGGCTCAAATTCGACGGCTACTACCGCGTGGCGGGCCGGCCGCGAGGCGGCGACCAGATCCTCCCGCCACTCGACCCGGGGCAGAACGTCCACCCCGTCGAGATCGCGCCCACGCAGCACTTCACGCAGCCGCCGCCGCGATACACCGAGGCGTCGCTGGTCAAGGCGCTCGAGGCGGACGGCATCGGCCGGCCCAGCACGTACGCCGCCATCATCCAGACCATCCAGGACCGCGAGTACGTCCGCCAGACCGACCGCGCGTTCCACCCGACGGACCTCGGCATCGTCGTCACCGACAAGCTCGTCAAGCACTTCCCGAACGTCTTCGACGTCCGCTTCACCGCCCACCTCGAGGATGAACTCGACAAGGTCGAGGAATCCCACGCCGATTGGGTGAAGGTGCTCGAGGAGTTCTATGGGCCCTTCCACGAGCGCCTCGAACGCGCCGCCGAGGAGATGGTCCACGCCAAGGCCGAGACGCAACCCAGCGACTACACGTGCGAGTCGTGCGGCCGTCCGATGGTGTATCGCTTCAGCCGCAACGGGCGGTACCTCGCCTGCACCGGCTACCCGGAGTGCAAGCAGACGCATCCGGTGGATAAGGACGGGCGGAAGATCGAGCAGCCGACGGTCGACGTCGCCTGCCCGAAGTGCGGGGCGCCGATGGTGCTGCGGCGCGGGCGGTTCGGGCCGTTCCTGAGCTGCTCGAAGTACCCCGAGTGCGACGGGATCGTCAAGCTCGACAAGAAAGGCGGCATCAAGCCGCCGTCGCCGCCCCCGCTGGCGACCGACTTGCCGTGCCCCAAGTGCGAGGCCCCAATGAACCTGCGCCGCAGCGCCCGCGGGCCGTGGCTGAGCTGCTCGAAGTACCCCAAGTGCCGCGGCCGTCTCGCGTGGAAGGGCCTGCCCGAGGAGCAGCGCAAGGAACTCGAACTCGCCCTGATGAACCACGAGAAGGCCCACCCCGTCCCGCAACTCAAGCGCCTCGACGGCACGCCCATCGAACGCGGCGAACCCCCGCGGCAGGTCTCGTCCGCGAATTCCACGGAAACCACGAAGCCGGGCTGACGCGGGCGCCCAGCAGCAGATCCCGCTCCCCCCTTGGGGGCAGGCTCGTCGGTCGCGGCTCGCACAACTCCGCCTCCGGCCGCCGCCCGTGCAATCACCAACCGACAACCCGCCAATCGAAAATCGCCAATCGACGATCCCAACGCTCCCTTCTCCTGCCTACCATTCCCGTTCGCTGCCGTCGGCCGCCTTCCATTGCCGTCGCATGCCGTTCGTTTCCGTCCATTGCCGTCCACTGCCATCTTCTGCCAAGCCTGGTTTCACTCTAACCGACTATCTCACAAAGGGTTACGTCGTTTTGTCCCTCCAGAATCGCCCAACGTTAGGGGCGGGAAGGGCGAAAAGCGGCGATTTACGCAAGGCCTGTGGCCTGAGGCCAGAGGAACGGCCGCGTGCCGTGGCGCAGTCCTGTGCTTGTCGAAGGACGATGCCGGGCAAATCCGTTCCGGTCGTCCCAATCGTCAATCGTCAATCGACAATCGACAATCGACAATCGTCAATGGCCCGTATTCGCCTGCCAAAGAACCCCGCGCCCCTCAGCGGACGCCGGCTGTTATCTATCTATAGAACGCCCGGCCGTGATTGCAAGCAAAAAATGCCTCGGGCGAGAAAAAGCTTCCCGGATTCAACGCGGAGCACGCCGAGAACGCAGAGCAGACCCCGGCAGGGGTCAGAACATTCCAGACCGGCGTGGAAACGCCAGCGAAAGAACCCCCCACACCGTCCGAGAACCCCGCTAGGGGTGGCACGATCGCCCGGCCGACGTGTGGGTGATTCGCGGCTCTGCTTCGCGTCATCCCTGCCGGGATTCAAACGTGAACATGCCCTCCCGTTGCCGGGGTTTCCACCCCGGCCTGCAATCGTTCCGCCCAACGGGCCTTCGACAATGCGGCCACAGACGCTCAACGCAGAGCAGACCCCGGCAGGGGTCGCGCCATTCCAGACCGGCGTGGAAACGCCGGGGAAAGAACCCCCCACACCGTCCGAGAACCCCGCTAGGGGTGGCACGATCGCCCGGCCGACGTGTGGGTGATTCGCGGCTCTGCTTCGCGTCATCCCTGCCGGGATTCAAACGTGAACATGCCCTCCCGTTGCCGGGGTTTCCACCCCGGCCTGCAATCGTTCGGCCCAACGGGCCTTCGACAATGCGGCCACAGACGCTCAACGCAGAGCAGACCCCGGCAGGGGTCGCGCCATTCCAGACCGGCGTAGAAACGCCGGGGAACGGGCGCCGCCGTTCATCCTCCGGAACCCCGGAAGGGGTGGCGCGAGCCGGCCAGCGACGGCCCAGAGCAATCGCGTCATCCATGCCTGGTTGACCCGTCAATCGGGGATTTCTCCGGCCGTTGCTGTTCACCTCGACCTTTGATCTTCGACCTTCGACCTCGGCCGTTGCGTTCGATATCCCCGCCCCCCTTGCCCGGCCGCCGCCGGGAGGCGACAATGGATGTGGACGCAGATGGGAGATTCGCATGGCGACACGCACATTCACTGCCACCGTCTATCGTGAGGACGACGGCTACGTCGCGCTCTGCCCGGAACTCGACGTCGCCAGCCAGGGCGACACGGTCGAGCAGGCCCGCGCCAACCTCCGCGAGGCCGTCGAACTCCTCCTCGAATCCGCTGACCCCGCCGAAGTCGCCGAGCGGCTGGTGCAATGAGCGGCGAGCCGAAAGCGACAGTTGAGCCGGAGGAGCAGCCTGTTTGCTTCCATGTCGTCTGCCTGATCGACGTTCTGGGTCAGAAGCAGAAGCTGGCACAATGGGCGCGCCCGCCCGACGACAAGGAAGCCGCCCGAGCCTTCGCTCAGAGCCTTGACGACACAGTCCACGTCCTGCGCACCTTGCGCGACACATTCGTCCAGTGGTTTGAGGACAAGAAGAAGCCGAAGGTGCCCCAGAGGTTGGCAAAGTCGCCGGGAAGCTTGCAGGCCCGTTACTCGCGCTTGCGCCGATGCGATATCCGTGTCGAGCGGTTTTCGGACACGTTCGTTTTCAGTTCACCCGTCCTCAATGAGCACGGGGATACGTCCGTCATGCCAGCCATGCGGATGCTAATGGCATGCCATATGGCAATGATTCTGTCGTTGGCGGGTGGCGTCCCGCTCAGAGGCGCCCTAACCATCGGGCTTGTGAACGTCCTGCCGGACAAGAGTATCTACGGCCCTGCATTGGCGGAAGGCCATCATCTCGAAAGCGAAATCGCCGGCTACCCTCGCATCGTCGTCTCGAAGGGGATGAGAGACTTCCTGGCAACGGGTCAGCCCCGTAGCCGCGACTCACACATCGACGGCGCCATGGAGACACTTGCTTCAACCTGCCGGGGGTGTCTTTCCGAGGACGTTGATGGGCAGTGGATATTCGACTATTTGGGCGACGGCGCTCGCGAAGCGTTTGGGCTGTTTCCGGGCATGCCAAAAGTAGCGGAAGAAGCGCTGACCTTCGCCCGAAGTGAAGGCGAGCGCTTCCGTCAGGCAGGGAACTCCAAGCTTGCTCTTAGGTATCACTTGCTGGAGAGCTACATCACATGCCGCATGGACCTCTGGCGTTGAGGCTCGCCAGCGATGGGGTTGCAGCCCGGCAGCAATCGGTCCTTCGGGCCAAACATTCCCCTTCAAGTGTCAGCACGCTCATCGGAGTCCTTCAGCGCAGAAACAGCACGGCGCCCGCAGCCAACCCCGCCACGAAACCGATCTCACCGGAAACGAGTGCATGCTGGGCACCCCTCTTGTCGAGCGCCTCCATTGCGCGCAGCATCTGAAAGGGAATGAAGAGGAAGCTGCCGAGCGCGGCGAAAGGAATCAGCAGCCAAACAGCATCAGCCTCAGTCAGGGCGGAGAATACCGCCCACGCGGTAAGAACCCCAACGATCTGCGAGCCAGCCATAGTGACTGCCTCCATGACGTCCTCCGCCATGAAGCTCGGCTCTCCGCCCGGGATCGGTCTGCATATGGCAGCATGGACGGGCAGCAGCAGGAGACTCAGGGCGGCTTTGGCCACCAGCGACGCAACAAACCAAACAACAATCGCCAGTACGTACGCCAAGAGTGTCATCGCTCAGCGCCCCTTTCGCAGGATCAATGGCTCCCAAGCCGGTACCCCGGAATCGCCGGGCAGTTCCGCTGGGGTCGTTGTACGGCCGGGCGCGCCGAACCGCCAGCCTGAAAGGCTGTGATTCGCCAGCCCCCCTTGGGGGCAGGCAGGGCAGAGCGAGTCGAAGGCGAGCGCCGCCCTGGGAACAAGAGCCGCCCACCCCCTCAGCCTGAAGGGCTGAAACGGCATCCGCCCGTCGCGCCCCTACAGGGCTTCGCCGGTAACACCGACGGCGACCCAGGGCGTTGCCGTGCCTGGCCCCGAGGACGGCCGGCGAATGTGAGCCCTTCGGGCTCCCCGCGACTTGCGAGTCCCGGCGCGCCTTTGGGCCCAGGGCCGGGATGGCACCCCCCTTCCAGACCCATCCGCGCACCCCCTCAGGGGCAGGTCCGAGAATCTCTGAAATCCCGCTCTCTCCGGAACCCCGCTCCCCCCTTGGGGGCAGGCTCGTCGGTCGCGGCTCGCCGTTCTCTCCTCCCCTTCGGACTTCGATGTTCCGTGTTGATTATTCGTTATTCCCAACCCGTTTCCGGCCGGGCGGGGAGACGCTAGAATGCGTGGTTTGGCCGGCCTCCGGTCGGCCGACCAGCAGACAAAGGACCGCCATGGCGAAGACGCCCCTCCGCTTTCTGGAAGTTGACCCGTGGGTCATCGAGGAGAAGGGCCTGCACGCCGGCCGGACGCGCGTGGCCGAGAGCGTGTTCTCCCTCGGCAACGAGTACATGGGCGTGCGGGGCTACTTCGAGGAAGGCTACGGCGGCGACACGCTCCTGGGCAGCTACTTCAACGGCGTGTTCGAAGAGACCGACGTCGAGCATCCGGTGGCGTACAAGGGGCTGATCACGGTCGGGACGTTCCTGATCAACGCGGTGGACTGGCTTCACACGCGGGTCCTCGTCGGGGGCGAGCGGCTGGACCTGGCCGGGTCGAAGTTCAGCGACTTCACGCGTCGGCTCGACCTGCGGACGGGCGTCCTGACGCGGGAGTTCGTCTGGCACGCCCCGGGCGGGCGGAAGCTGCGCGTGCGGTTCGAGCGCTTCACGAGCATGGCCGACGCGAACGTCGGCGCCCAGCGGGTCACGTTCGAGGCGCTGAACTTCCGCGGGCGGGCCCGCGTGCGCATGGGGCTCAACTTCGCGACGTTCCACGAGCAGCGCGGCGTGGGCAGCGTGTGGGCGGGCGTGCGGGCCGAGCGCCGCGGCGACGTGTACGCCCTCCTCGGGCGCCTGCCGCGCAGCGGGCAGCGCGTGTTCGCGTCGATGCGGCTGGCGGGCGCGCCGGCGAAGCGCAAGCTGCTCAGGGACGAGCGGTTCATCGGCTGCGAGTTCAGCCTGCCCCTTCGGCCGGGGCGGCCGACGTCGGTCGAGCGGATCGCCGTCAACCACGCCGAGCGAAGCCCGCGCAAGGCCGACCGAACCGTGTGGGACCGCGGCGTGTCGCTGGCGCGTCGGCACGCGAAGACGACGTTCGACACGGCGCTGGCCCGGCACGCGGCCTACTGGCGGAAGGTGTGGGACGAGCTGGACGTGGTGATCGAGGGCGACCCGGCCACGCAGCAGGGCGTGCGGTTCTGCATCTTCCAGATGCACCAGACGTATCACGGCGTGGACCCGCGGCTGAACGTGTCGGCGAAGGGGCTGACCGGCGAAGAGTACTGGGGCGTCGCCTGGTGGGACACGGAGGCGTACTGCCTGCCGTTCTACCTGTTCAACAACCCCAAGGCCGCCCGCAACCTGCTTAGCTTCCGCCACCGCACGCTGCGCGGCGCCATGGAGCGGGCCCGGCAGCTCGACTGCCGCGGCGCCCGCTACCCGATGTGCACCATCGACGGGCGCGAGAGCTGCACGGTCTGGCAACACGGCGACCTGCAGATTCACGTGTCGGCGGCCGTCGCGTACGGCATCCGGCATTACGTCCACGTCACCGGCGACAAGGAGTTCCTGTACGGGCCGGGCGTCGAGATGCTCATCCAGATCGCCCGGTACTACGCCAGCCGGGGCGCGTGGAGCCCGCGGACGGGCGAGTTCGGGTTCTGGGGCGTGATGGGCCCGGACGAGTTCCACATGATGGTGCACAACAACGCGTACACGAACGTGATGGCGCGGAAGTCGTTCGAGTGGGCGCTGGCGGCGCTAAAGGAGATGCGGCGGGCCGCGCCCGCCCGCCTGGCGAAGGTGGTCCGCAGGACGCGGCTGGCGGACGCGGAGCCGAAGGCGTGGAAGCGGATGGCCGCGAAGATGCGGGTGCCGCGCGACCCGCGGACGGGGGTGTACGAGCAGCACGACGGCTACTTCGACATGCCGCACATGGCGTGCGAGGAGATTCCGCCGGAGCAACTGCCGCTGTACGCGCACTGGGCGTACGTACGGCTGTTCCGCCACGACATGATCAAGCAGCCGGATGCGCTGCTGCTGCCGTTCCTCTTCAGCCACGAGCACAGCGACGAGGTCAAGAAGGCGAACTACGAGTATTACGAGCCGCGCTGCTCACACGAGTCGAGCCTGTCGCCGGCGGTGTTTGCGATCCTGGCGAGCGAGCTGGGCCGCCACGACGACGCCTACCGCTACGCCATGCACGCGTCGCGGCTCGACCTGGACGACTACAACCGCAACACGCGCGAGGGGCTGCACACGACGAGCATGGCCGCGGCGTGGATGAACGTCGTGCACGGGTACGGCGGGATGCGGTCGGACGGCGCCGTGCTGTCGTTCCGGCCGTCGATCCCGAAGCGGTGGAAGCGGTTCAGCTTCCGCGTGCTGTACCGCGACTCGGTGCTGGAGACGTCGGTGGACCGGACGTCGGTGTCGCTGCGTGCGGTGCGGGGGCCCGGGGCGGCCGTCGAGGTGTTCGGCAAGCGCTGCTTCGTCGATGCCGACGGGGTGCGCCTGCGCCTACCCGCGAATCGCCGCGGATAGGCTCCGCATGGCGGCAGGCAACGGCCGCCACGCCACCCCGCTAATCGCCCTCGGCTTCGAGGACGGCCATAAACGCCTCTTGGGGGATTTCGACGTTGGAGACGACCTTCATCCGCTTCTTGCCGGCCTTCTGCTTTTCGAGCAGCTTGCGCTTGCGCGTGATGTCGCCGCCGTAGCACTTGGCCGTGACGTTCTTGCGGAGGGCCTTGATCGTCTCGCGGGCGATGATCCGCGACCCGATGGCCGCCTGAAGCGGGATCTCGAACAGGTGTCGCGAGATTTCCTTGCGCAGGCGCTCGATGACCCGCCGGCCCCGGCGGTCGGCCTTGCTGCGGTGGCAGATGACCGACAGGGCATCGACCTTCTGGTTATTGACGAGGATGTCGAGCTTGACCAGGTCGTTGGCGCGGTAGCCGACGACCTCGTAGTCCATGGTGCCGTAGCCGCGGGTGGCGCTTTTGAGCTTGTCGTAGAAGTCGTAGATGATCTCGGCGAGCGGGAACTCGTAGGTGAGGATGACGCGGTCGGCCGAGAGGTACTCCGTCTCGAGATACGTCGCCCGGCGCTCCTCAGCGAGCTGCATGACGGCGCCGACGGCCTCGCCGGGGACGATGAGGTCCACGCGGACGTACGGCTCGCGGATTTCCTCGACCCTGTCGGGCTCGGGCAGGTCGCCGGCGGAATCCACCTCGACCGCCTCGCCGCCGCGGAGCAGCACCTCGTACGGCACGGTCGGGGCGGTCTGGACGACCTCGATGCCGTGCTCGCGCTCCAGCCGCTCCTGGACGATCTCCATGTGGAGCAAACCCAGGAAGCCGCATCGGAAGCCGAAACCCAGCGCGTCGGAGCTGATCGGCTGGAACGTCAGCGACGCGTCGTTGAGCTGCAGCTTCTCCAGCGCCTCGCGGAGTTCCGGGAACTGCGTCGCGGTGCCGGCGAAGAAGTCGCAGAAGACCATGTGCTGCGGCGGGCGGTAGCCGGGCAGCGGCCCGGGCGCGGGCGCCGACGCCTGGGTGATGGTGTCGCCCACGTGGATGGCCGACAGCGAGCGGATGGCCGCGACGAAGTAGCCCACCTCCCCCGCCGACAGCGACTCGACCCGCGTGGGGCGCGGGCGGAACTTGCCCAGCTCGGAGATCTGGTAGGCCTCGCCGGTGCCCATCATGAGGGCCTTGTCGCCGACGGCGAGCCGGCCGTCGAACACGCGGACGTACACGACGACGCCGCGGTAGTCGTCGTAGGTGCTGTCGAAGATGAGGGCCCGCGTGGGGGCATCGGCATCGGCCTTCGGCGGCGGGAGCTGATCGACGATGGCGCCCAGCATGTCATCGACGCCCTCGCCGGTCTTGGCGGAGGTGAAGATGCAGTCCTCGGCCGCGACGTGCTGCCCGGCGGCCGCCAGCAGGTGCTCGATCTCCATGGCGGTGTCTTCGGGGCGGGCGGCGGGCAGGTCGATCTTGTTGACGATGGGCACGAGCTTCAGCCCGCCGCGCTGGGCGAGGTGGGCGTTGGCCACGGTCTGAGCCTCGACGCCCTGGGCGGCATCGACGACCAGCAGGGCGCCGTCGCAGGCGGCCAGCGCCCGGGAGACTTCGTAGTGGAAGTCCACGTGTCCGGGCGTGTCGATCATGTTGAGCATGTAGGTGCGGCCGTCGCGTTCGTACTCGATGGTGACGGCGGAGGACTTGATGGTGATGCCGCGTTCGCGTTCAAGGTCCATCTCGTCAAGCATCTGGGCGTGGAACTCGCGCTCGGTGATGGCACCGGTGCGCAGGAGCATCCGGTCGGCCAGCGTGCTCTTGCCGTGGTCGATGTGGGCGATGATGCTGAAATTTCGGGTGTACTTCGGGTCCATCGGGTGGATTGTAGCGGATGGCCCGCCCCGCGTGCAGGGCAATGACGAATGACCGGCCTCGAACGTGGGGGCCACGATCCCTGAGGGACCGTGGGGGCACGGGCTGCAGGTCTCGGCGCGTCGGGATGGCGCCCCGCGAGCCGCGACCGCGAGGGGGCGGGATCCGATGGCCCCGCTCGCCACGAACGGCCCCGCTCCTTGGCGGTCGCAGCTCGTAGCGGACGTTACTCAGCCGGCCGGGCCTTGTCGAGGGCCTCGCGGAGTTCCGCGGGCGTGTACCGCCCCACCAGAACGGCAGGCTTGGCGGCCGGCGCGCCGCCATAGACGATGGTCACGGGCGGGGCCGCCCCCGTGAAGCGACGCTCCAGCCAGCGGCTGGCGGGGCTGTCCTCGTTCGTCACATCAGCCTTCAGCGGCAGGGCGTTGTGTGCGGCGAAGGTCTCGGCGGTGGCGGGATCCTGGTAGGTCGTCGCGTCGAGGATTTTGCACTCCGTGCACCACGACGCGGTGACCTTAACCACGACCGGCCGCCCGTCGGTGGCGGCGTCGGCAAGCGCGGCCTCGCTGAACGGCTGGAACTCGACGACGGCCGGCTTCGGCGGCGGCAGCAGCAACACGCCCGCGACCACGACCAAGGCAACGGCCGAGCCCCGGACCAGCAGTTTGCGGCGCAGCGGCGCGTCGTATCGGACCCACGTGCCCCCCATCCACAGTCCGAAGGCCAGCGCGACGACGAAGCCGGCGACGAGCCACGGACGGGCGGGCATGTCGGCCAGCGTGTAGAGGAGATACAGCACCGCGGGCAACAGGAGGAAGCCCATCGACTGCTTGAACAGCTCCATCCATCGCCCGGGTTTGGGCAGCCGGTTGACCAGGTTCGGGAACGCGGCCAGCAGTACGTGCGGAACCGCCATCCCCGCGCCAATCAGCAGAATGCCCAGCGTGCCGAGCCACAGCGGCTGGACCTGCGCCCACGCCAGAGCCGTCGCGAGGAACGCGAAACTGCACGGGGTCGCGAGGATCGCCATCATCAGCCCCATGCCGGCCGACTTGACGTGGCTGGGCTCGCGGCCGCCCTTCTCCGCCCCGGCGAGCTTGCGCGGCACGGTCACGTTGAACGCCCCGAAGAGGTTCGCCGCCAGCGCGACCAGCACCGCGGCCAGCACGATGCGGACCCACTCGAGCCTGAAGTGGTCCGAGAGGTTCAGCGCCTCGCCCAGGGCCACGCGGAGCACTCCGCTGACCACGGCCACCCCAACGAAGAACAGCACGATGCCCCCCGCGAACGCAAGCCCCATGGTCACGTAGCGCCGCCGCGACTCGCCCGCCATCTGCACGATGGTGAGGATGCGAAGCGGGATGACCGGCAGCACGCAGGGCATGATGTTCAGCACGAGCCCGGCCAGCACCGCCAAGCCCAGCCCGGCCCAGAGCCCGATGCCCGTGACGTCGCCGGCCGCCGAGACCATCGGCGTTCCTTCCCCGGTTTCGCCGACGTCAACGTGCAGGGCGCGGAGCTGCTTGACGGTGTAGGCGCCGTCCCAGCCGGCGTCGAGCGCATCGGTCCATCCCGGGTTGACGGCCGCCTCGGCGGCGATCGAGACCTGCGCGGATGCCTCCAGAGCATTGCGGCCGCGGAGGCGCAGGCAGACCTCCTCGCAGATCTGCCCCTGCGGGCGAATCGTGACGGTGTACTCGCCCGGCGCAAGGTCCTCGGGCGCCCGAAATTCGACGTACGCGGCGAACGTGCCGTGGTAGGCGCCAAGCGGGACGCCGAAGCCGGGATCGGGCTTGACCTCGTCGGCCGGCCAGCGGGTGGCGATATGCTCGAAGGGACCGTCCACAGCCAGGGAAGCGTCGAGGTCCTCGATGCCGGAAACCGGGCTGTAGTACTTCCAGCCCTCGGCAAGCTCACCCCGCAGGGCGACGCGGAACGTCTGCCCCGGCCCGACGGCCGTGTGCGAGGGGATCGCCCGCAACGAGAAGCTCCGCGCCGCCGACGACTCCGGCTCGCCCCCAAGGTCCGGCAGGCCCCACCCCTGGCCGAGCGCCGAGCCCGCCGCCAGCAGAATGCACGCCATCGCCGCGATTCGTCTCATCCGCTCACCTCGTTCGCCGGTCCATTCTACCTGCGCCCGGCACTTCGAGAAACGGATTGGCCCATCCGCGGCGTTCCCGAGATTTCCTCCGTCCCGTCCCGCCGCGTACGTTAGACTGAGGGGAAGTGGCCCGAATCGGGGAGAGGGAATGATGAGATTTGCCTGGATGACGCTCCTGACGGCGGCGCTGGCGGCCGGGCCGTTGGCGGCCGATGTCGTCTATCTGCGAGACGGCACGGCCTATGAGGGCCGAGTCGTCGATCGCGACGACAAGCACGTCACCATCGATGTCCGCGGAAAGGGCCTCGTCCGCCTGCGAACCGAGGACGTGCTGCACGTGTCGGTGGTGGCATCGTCGGCATCCACGCGACCGGCGGGCGCGGCGTCGGGCGGCGGGACGGCCGCGATCGAGGACCTCAGGGAGAAGCCGTTCACGCCGGAGATGGCCACGCGCCCCGAGACGGTGGTCTTCCAGTTGATGCGGAAGCTGAAGGTGACGCCTCCGGGGACGGACTCCTACGCGATCCGCAAGCAGATTGAGCAATGGCGGATCGCCACGCACGACCGGCTGCGGCGAAGCGACGGCGACTGGATCGGCCCGGACGAGTTCGCCCGGCGCCGCGCCGCCTACGAGACCGCCCTGCGCGAGGCACAGGCCATCGCCAAGCAGTACAGCAGCTACCGCTACCGCTCCGACCGCGAGAAGGAGCGCAAGCGGGCCGAATACCTCGCCGCCATGGAAAAAGTCCGCCAAGCCGCCCAGAAATGGCCCGACCCGCTCTTGCGCGAGTACCTGGTGGGGCTGGCGAACCTCGTCGCGGAAGACGGAGAGAACGCGGCCGCCAACCTGCGGCGGTGCGTCGCCAAGGCGCCCCGCGTGGCGGGCTTCCGCCAGGCGTACGGGCTGGCGCTGATCGAGCTGGAGCAGCACGCGGACGCGCTGGCGGAGTTGATCACCGTGGTGCACCTGTGGCCGGGCTCGCGCGACGCGCTGGAGTTGCTGGAGGACGGCCTCAAGGAAGCGCCCGGCGGGCTGATGAAGCACGACAACTTCGTCGCGGCGAAGGACACCCTCGCCCGATACGAGGATCTGCCCGAGCGCCGCTACAAGCGCCGCGGCTGGACGTGGCTGATGCCCGGACGGGCATGGTACGTGTCCGATCACGATTTCCTGCCGGTGCCGCCCTACGACCGGCTGGTGTTCCGACAGGGCGCGGCCGTACCCATCGGCAACCACACCGTGCTGGTCGATGCCCGCGTTATCAAGGGCGCGGAAGAGGTGTTCGTGCGTCTCGGCCCGAAGACGGTGGTGGCCGGGCGTGTGCGGCGCCTGTCGTACCGTGGCCTGAAGGACGCCGACGTGCCGCTCTCGTTCGTCAGCCTCGACGGGTACCAGTTCACGCCGATCAAGTTCAAGGCCGGCGAGGGCATCGCGGCGGGCGACGTCGTCACCGCGTACGGGCTGGGCTTCTACGAGCAGATGGGGCGTGGCGTGAGGCGGATGCCGACAACCGTCAAGTCGGTGCGCGAGGACGGCACGCCGGAACTGGGCGAGTCGCTGCTTCCCGGCGAGGCCGCCGCCCCGATCCTCACCGAGGACGGGCGGCTGGTCGGCTTCCTCTCGGGCAAGACGAACGTCTCGGCCGAGGACGGCGGACCCGACGAGTACATCCCCCCCGAGACCATCCGGGCGTTGATCGAGCGGGCCCAGCGCGGCTCGTCGCAGCGGCGGCCCTACGGGCGGGCGCGACGCAGGGAAGACTTGGAGCCACAGGAGGTCACCGGGGACGTCTTCGTCGTATACGCGACGGAGACGGAGAAGCTCGACTGAGGCCGGTGCCCGGCGAGCCCAGGGCCTTGCGTGTTACGGGGATGCGTCGTAAGGTGTGTGGTTTGCCGCGGACCCCCGACTTCCGGAGACGCCGATGCCGCTGGAGTACCTCGACAACGCCGACCCCGAGATCGCCGACTGCATCCGCCACGAACTCACGCGGCAGAGCGGCACGCTCGAACTCATTGCCTCGGAGAATCATGTGTCGCCGCCCGTGTTGGAGGCCCTGGGCTCGGTGCTGACGGACAAGTACGCCGAGGGCTATCCGGGCCGGCGATGCTACTGCGGCTGTGAGAACGTCGATGACGTCGAGCAGCTCGCCATCGACCGCGCCAAGAAGCTGTTCGGCGCGGAGCACGCCAACGTCCAGCCGCACTCCGGCACCAGCGCGAACCTGGCCGTCTATCTCGCCGCGCTCAAGCCGGGCGACAAGATCATGGGCATGGACCTCACCGACGGCGGGCACCTGTCGCACGGCAAGAACATCAACCAGTCGGGCATGCTCTACGAGATCACCAGCTACCGCGTCCGCCGCGACACGGAGCGGCTGGACATGGACGAGATCCGCGAGCAGGCCCTGAGGGAAAAGCCGGCCATGATCGTCTGCGGGGCGTCCGCCTATCCGCGGCAGATCGACTTCGCCGCATTCGGCGAGATCGCCAGAGAGATCGGCTGCCTCCTCCTCGCCGACATCGCACACATCGCGGGGCTCGTGGTCGGCCGCGTGCATCCCGACCCCGTGCCGCACGCCGACTTCGTCACCACCACAAACCACAAGACCCTCCGCGGGCCGCGCGGCGGCATTATCCTGTGCAGGGCCGAACACGCCAGGGCCGTCGATCGCGCGGTCTTTCCGGGCATCCAGGGCGGGCCGCTGATGCACGTGGCGGCCGCCAAGGCCGTCGCCTTCCGCGAGGCCATGCGCCCGGAGTTCAGGCAGTACGCGGCCGACATCGTCGCGAATGCGCGGGCCCTCGCCGAGGCCCTGCTCGCCAAAGGCTGGCGGCTCGTCACCGGCGGGACCGACAATCACCTGATGCTCGTGGACCTCCGCAGCCGCGGGGTCGAGGCGACCGCCCAGGCCGCCGCCGACTGGCTCGCCAAGGCCGCCATCATCGCCAACGCCAACCCCATCCCGTACGACGAGCCGAGAATGTCGAAGTGGAGCGGCATCCGCCTCGGCACGCCGGCTGTCACCACGCGCGGGCTCGGCGCCCAGGAAATGGCCCTGCTGGCGGACCTGATCGACGAGGTGCTGATGTCGAGCGGCGATTCGTCCGTCCTGACGCGCGTTCGCGGGGCCGTCGAGGAAGTCTGCTGGCGGTTCCCCATTCCCGCACAGTATGGAATCCGGATGCCGAAGTCCTTGTTCGCACAGCGGCCCGGCGTGTAGAGGGCCAGGAGCGCCGTCATGCGTGAGGTCTATCGAATCCTGGACGCCAACTTCAACCGGGCCCGTGAGGCCCTTCGCGTGGCGGAGGACTGCGGGCGGTTCGCCCTGAACGACCCGGCCGTGACGGCAATGGCCAAGAACCTCCGCAGCGAGCTGAAGGAGGTCTTCTCGGGGATGCCCTCGGAAGAGATGCTCATCAGTCGAGACACCCCGGGCGACATCGGCACGGAACTGACGAGCCCCACGGAACCGCGGCGGAAGGACCTGACGGACGTGGCGATCGCGGCGTGCAAGCGGCTGACCGGGGCGCTGCGGACCCTCGAGGAGTACAGCAAGTTCGTCGCGCCCAAGCAGATGCTGACCGTGGAGCGGATGCGATACGACGCGTACACGTTGGAGCAGCGGCTGGTGACGCGGCTGATGGTCGCGCGGCGGTTCGCGGACGTTCGGCTGTACGTGCTGGTGTCCACCGAATGCACACCGGGGAGCATGCGGGAGTTCGCCCGTCGGGTTCTCGTCGGCGGCGCGGACGCGCTGCAGCTTCGCGAGAAGAACATCGAGGACGACATGCTGCTGGCGGTCGCGGCGGAGCTGCGCGAGTTGACCGACGAGATGGGCCGCCTGCTCATCATCAACGACCGCCCCGACATCGCCGCGATCGTCGGCGCCGACGGCGTGCACCTCGGGCAGCGCGACCTGCCCATCGCCGAGGCGCGGCGGCTCCTGCGCCCGGGGGCGCTCGTCGGGCGAAGCACCCACACGCTCGCCCAGGCGAAGTCGGCCGTTATCGAGGGCGCCGACTACATCGCCGTCGGGCCCGTCTTCGCCACCGAAACGAAGGACATCGAAGGCCCCGTCGGCCCCGGGCTCGTGCGCGAGGTCGCCGCCGAGCCGTCCTGCCGGCGCCTGCCCCTCGTCGCCATCGGGGGGATCACCGCGGACAACGTCGCCCAAGTCGCCGAAGCCGGCGCCACCTGCGTGGCCGTGTGCGGCGGCATCTGCGGCCAGGAAGATCCGCGCGCGGCGACCGAGGCCATCCGAAGGAAGATGGTCGAGGCCCGCCCAACCCCGTAGAGCGAGCGCAGCAACGCGATGCCGCCGCGGGCGGTTGGGGAAGTGTCAGAACAGCCCCGCGTCCGTCAACTGGAAGCGAATGCGGACCGCCACCCAGGACGCGACGTTCACCCCGTTCCGTCTCGCCGGGCGGAAGCGTGCCGCGCGGACGGCCTGTGCGGCGGCGCGGTCCAAACGGACGTGCGACGACGACTCGGCCACTCGCGCCACCAGCACCCGGCCATCGGCCGAAACATGGGCCTCGATCACGACCAGGCCCTCCTCGCCCCGGCGGATGGACGCCGCCGGATAGACGGGGCGGACTTCGCTTGTGGGTTCCGCCGACTCGACGCCGCCGGCCGCGACCGCGGCGTGGGTGGGCTGCGCTGCCAGCTCCGGGCTCTCGGGTTGCTGATCCAGGATCTCGGATCCCAGAGGGGACGGGGCCGGTGCGGTTGCGTCGGCCCTCGGCCCGGCGGGGCGCTCGTCGGTCATCTCCACAAGCGCGGCGAGCCCGCGCTGAAGCTCGGATGCCTGGTCCAGTGCGGCCGTTGTGGCCACTTCGAGCGTTCGCAAGATCCTTTCGCGACGTTCGAATCCGCTCGGCCGGTCCGGCGGCGCGGGCGGAGCCGGATGGGCCGGCCGAGGATTTGATATCTCAAATCTGAGATTCGGCCTCATTGCTTCGGCCGGTGCCGGCTCGGTCGTCCGCGCGCGGCGCATCGGCGACGGCGGCTCGACCTCCGGCACGTCCGGAATCTGAGATCCCGAATCTGGGATGGCAGATTCCGAATCCGCTCGCTCGGCTTCAGGTTTCCGCGCGGCAAGTCGCGGCGTTCTCTCGGGTCGCGGGCGGGGGCGGAAGCGCGGCCGCGGCGTCGCCACGAAATGGACCTCCGTCGCCTCCTGCTGCGCCGGTCCGGAGGCGAACTTCGGGATGGGCGCTTCGCTCGGGCCGGTCGCGGCACTGCCGACAAAGACCAATCCGAGCGCGAGCCCCGCGTGCAGCGTGAGCGACAGGACGAGGCCGAACGCGCGCTGCGCGACGGCTTCCTCGCCCATCGGCCGGGGCCGCCGGTCAGGTTGTCCGTCCACGGCACTCAATGTCGCTGCCTCTGCGTCTCAGAACCTCCACTGGACCCCGAACAGGAAGTTGACTCCCGGCTCGTTCACGCCCGAGCCGTGGATGCGGTATCCCTCGTTCGTCAGGTTCTCGATCGCCGCCCACAGTTCCAGCCCGTCCTGCACGCGCCACCCGCCGCGAAGGTCCACCGTGAAATACCCCGGCGTGCCGCCCGGGGGGATCCGCTGCGTATCGCCGGCGTCGCGTGTCGAGAGATGGTCGGCCTTACAGGCGGCCGTGCACACGCCCTCGACCCAGAACCTGCGGTCCGGATCGAACCGCACGCCGAACTGCCCGGTCGGCGGCATGAGCCGGCTGACCGGTTCGCTGCGCGTGACGGGGGCCGAAGTCGGGAACGTATCGACCTCGCCGTAGACGTACGCGAACGAGCCGAAGGCGGTCCACTGCGGATCGAATCGCCAGCGCGCGCCGATCTCGGCCCCGCACAGATGCCCGTCGCCGGCGTTCTTCTTGGTGACCTCATTGTCGCCGCCGATCACGTTGCCGGTGGGGGCGCGGACGATCATGTCCGCAACGTCCGTGAAGAACCACGCGGCCTGGAGGGAGAGGTCGTCGTAGCTGGCCTTGACGCCGGCCTCGTAGCTGATGAACCGCTCGGGGTCGAGGCCGGGCGAGGGCGTCTCGATCTCGTTGCTGCGGGCGGTGTCCAGGCGGGTCAGGTCCGAGAGATTCGGCGCCCTGAACCCCTGCGACACGCCGCCGTACAGGTTCCAGTGCTCCTCGGGATCGACGAGCCAGCTCACACGGGCACTGCCCACCAGGGCGCACCAGTCGTCCTCGACGGAGATCTCCAGGCCCGTGTCGGGGTCTTCCACCTTGTCCGCGTCGGCGCGGGCGTAGGTCCACCGCCCGCCGATCATCACCTCCAGCCGCTCCGCCAGCGGGATGGCGTCCTGCACGTACACACCGAGCAGATCGTACGACGCGTCGTCGCCCACGGGGCCCTGGATCTCGCTCGAGGCGAACACGCCGGGGGCGCTGTACTTGCCCTTGAACGACTCGACCTCGTCGTGATACCACTCGACGCCGTAGGTCCACCGCCCGATCGGGCTGGGCGTCTCGAACTGCCCCGTCACGCCGTAGGTGATCACGTCGACGCCCTGCCGGTCGCCGCTGCCGCTCGATTTCGTCCGCCAGCGCTCCTCGCTCAGCGACTGCACCGAGCCGGTCAACTCGAACGCGTCGATGAACGCGCCGGTGTTCCGCCGCGCGTATCGCACGTACGTCAGCGTCCGCGATTCGTCGATGACGCGCTTCAGCTCGTTGCCGACCGTGGCCCCCTGCCAAGCGATGCCGTAGATCGTCTTGTGCGTTCGCCAGGCGTCGTCCTCGTAGAGCTGGTAGTGCGCGAGGGTCCATGTCGTATCCGGATCGGGGTGGAACTCGATCCTCGCGTCGCCGCTGCACTGCCCATAGCCGGTTCTCGGCTGCCGACCGACGCCATCGCCGCCGTCCACGTTGCCGAAGTGCTTCCACGTGCCGCCGACGATCGTGCCGAATTCGTTGCCGTACGTGGCGACGACCTCGCCGCGCCCGATGAAGCTGCCCTCGGCCGTCGAGACGCGGGCGGAGAACCGGCGATACGAGTTGAGGCCCTCGTCGTAGCCGTCCGGCCGGCGGAGGATGGCGTTGACCGTGCCGCCGACGGCGTCGCTGCCGTAAAGGACCGACGAGGGGCCCTTGACGACCTCCAGCCGCCGGATGGTGTACGGGTCCACCAGGTTCCAGTACTGGTTCGGACCGTCGCGGAACACGGAGTTGTTCAGCCGGATGCCATCGACCATCATCAGCGTGCGGAACCCCGTGAAGCCGCGGAGGTACGGCGAGCCCTGTGCGTTGGCGGTCTTCTGGACCATGACGCCGGGCACGTCCTCGAGCGCGCCCGTCGTTGTGCGATACAGACGCTGGCGCGAGAAGCCGCTCAGCGGCACCACGTTCGTCGTGTATGGCGCGGCGAACGCCTCGACTTCGGCGCGCGTCGCCGTCACGATGATCTCCGGCAGACCGAAGGCCTCCTCCAGCGTCGCCGGGCGCGTGGCCGTCTGCTCCGGCGCGGCGGTTCTCTCTTCCTCGTCGGCCGCAACGAAATCAACCGACACCAACACGACCCCCGCCGTCAACAGCATCAACACCGAGGCGCGGAACAGCTTCATCTACGGGCTCCTTTCCTGGCTTCAGGGATTGGGCGCGTGCCGCTCCTGCGAGACGCCGATCCAGTTCAAGGCAAACGGCGTGCCCGGACGTGACAAGGGAAAATTCGCACGGCTCCACCCGTGCGCCACCCCCAAATCACCCCCGCCGAGCATCCCATGCACAGTTGATGTGCGGCGGCGCACAACCCGGAGGCCCCCACCGCGCCCCGTTCAGGACTCGATGCCGTACTCTCGCAGCTTCTTGCGAAGCGTGTTGCGGTGCAGGCCGAGCATCCCGGCCGCGTCCGTCTGCCGCCCGCCGCAGGCCTCCATCGCCCGTCGAATCAGCGACTCCTCCACCGGACGAACCGCCGCCGCCAGCAAGCCGTCTTCGTCTTCGCCGGTGGCTTCCGCCACGGCGGCCGCGTAACGACGCGCGAGCGCGCCGACCTCCGACACCGGGCCGCCGAGCGCGGGCGCGCCGCGCCGAACGGCCTCGGGCAGGTCCTCTCGCCGGATGCGCTCCCCGCCTCTCGGTGCGACGGCCAGCGCGTGAATCATCGCGTTGCGAAGCTCGCGGACGTTGCCCGGCCAGGAATACGCCCGCAGCGCCGCCTCGGCGTCGGCCTCGACTTGCGCCGCCGCGTTCGCCTGTGCGAGGAAGTGCCGCGCCAAGGGCACGATATCTTCGAGGCGCTTCGCCAGCGTCGGCACCTCCACCTCCACCACGGCCAGCCGGTAGTAGAGATCCGCCCGGAACCGCCCGGCCTCCACATCCGTCGCCAGGGGGCGATTCGTGGCGGCCATCACGCGAACGTCGAGCTTGCGCGGCTCGACGGAACCCACCCGCTCGATCACCTGCGAGTCGAGCACGCGGAGCAGCTTCACCTGCGCCGGCGCGGGCAGCTCGCCGACTTCGTCGAGAAACAGCGTGCCCCCGTCGGCCGCCTCGAACTTGCCCACGCGGTCAGACTCGGCGCCGGTGAACGCGCCGCGGACGTGGCCGAACAACTCGCTCTCGACGAGGTTCTCGGGCACGGCCCCGCAGTTGACCGCGACGAACGGCTTGTCCCGGCGCGGACTGTGCGCGTGAATCGCGCGGGCGACCATCTCCTTGCCCGTGCCCGTCGCCCCGAGAATGAGCACCGCGCAGTCAGAGTTGGCCAGCACCGCGATTCGCTTGAAGACGCTCTGCATCGCCGGCGAAGTGCCGATCATCTCTTCGCCGGACGTGCCGCCCGGCGGCGCTGCCGTCTGGGCCGCGACCGTGCCGCCGCCCGACTCCGTCGCGCGCTGAGCCACGCGCTCGGCCTGGTCGAGGTCGATCGGCTTGGGCAAATAGTCAAACGCCTGCTCCCGCATCGAGCCAACCACCGTCTGCAGCCCGCCGAAGGCCGTGACCATCACGATCGGCACCGATGCGTCGGCCTCTCGCAGCCGCCGCAGCACGTCGAGCCCGTCGGCGTCCGGCAGGCGCACGTCGAGGAACACCACGTCCGGGCGGCGGGTGGCAAATTCCCGTTCCCCCCGGCTGGCCGACGACGCGGCCCGGACCCGCCAGCCGCGGCGCTCGAAAAATCGCCGAAATGCGAGGCAAATCGACTCCTCGTCGTCGATCACCAGCAGGTCGCGTGTCGGGGATTCGGTCATGCTTCCTCGCTCGGGGCCTTCTCCGGGACGCCGGCCGGCAATTCGAACCGGAACTCGGCGCCGCCGTCTGTGTTTCGCCAGCCGATCTCGCCGCCGTGGGCCTCGATGATCCGCTTACATACGTACAACCCCAGCCCGGCGCTTCGGGTCTTGCTGGTCACGAACGGCTCGAACAGCCCCTCGGCGTCCACGCCACGAACCCCCCCGCCGGTGTCGGCGACGGTCACGCGCGCCCGGCCGCCGTCGCCGGGCTCCACGCGGATCTCCAGCGTACCGCCCGAGGACATCGCGTCGAGTGCATTGACGATGAGATTGATGAGGACCTGCTTGAGGCGCCCGGCATCGCCCGGAACCGTCGTGCCCCGCGCTTCGTACCGGCGCACGACCTCCACGCCGGCATGCCGGCAGCGCCCGGCGAACACCGCGAGCGATTCCTCCACCAACTCATCCAGCCGCACCGGCTGCAGCGCCCCCAGCGACAGCGGCCCGCGCTCGCCGGGCGGCTCGCCCGACGCCAGGTCGGTCAACTCGTCGAGAACCACCTGCATCCGCTCGATCTCGCGCAGCCCCGCCGCCAGGGATTCATCCGCGATACCCCGCGCTTCCAGCTCATCCCGCAGGACGCGGAGGTTCATGCGGATACCGCTGAGCGGGTTGCGGAGTTCGTGGACGACGCCGGCCGCCACCGTTCCGACGGCCGCGAGCCGCTCGTGCCGCGCGACCGCCGCCCGGGCTTCCCAAAGGCGCGCCATCAGCCGATCGAATGACTCGGCGAGTTGCGCCACCTCGCGCGGGCCGCGGCGCGGCGTCGCCGCCTCGACCGCTTCGCCCTCGCCAGCCCGCCCCGCGAGCGACTCCATACGATCGGCCAGCCGCCGGATCGGGCGCGCGATCGTCAGCGACAGCACGATCGCCAGCGCGCTGGTCGCGATGAGGACGATGACGGTCACCCGCGTGATCCGCCCCGCCGCCAAGTCGCGGGCGTCGCGGAACTCCCCTTCGGGCACGAGGGCATACAGCGTGAGCGGCTCGTCGGCCGCCCCTTCCGCCTCCGGGCGGGCGTAGAGTTCGTGCGATTCGTAGCGGTATCGCCCGTCGCCCAGCGCCACGGCGCCGGCCGTTCCGAGCGAGCCGGTCTTCGCGCTCAGCTCGCCCCGCCGCTCTACCGGCAGGCTGGAGCTGACCACGGCCCCATCCCGCGTGCGGACCGTGATGAAGTGCACGCCGTGCATCTCACGCAGATACCCCATCAGCGTGTCGGTAAACGGCAGGTTGCGCGAGCGGACGAACTCACCCGTCCGCTCGGCCGTCTGCTTGAGCAGCCGCTCCTCCACCACCTTCCCCGCGATCTCGCTGGCGAGCAACCCGACCGCGACGGCCGCCCCGGCAACCACCAGATCAATCACCAGCAGGATTCGCAGCCAGATGGGCGTTCGCATATCGCCTCGCCGTCAGAACAGCGTCGAGGATCCCACGGCTTGCTTGCCAGGCCGTGCCGTTCGCTGCCCCCGTGCCCCACGGGTTGCGAGCAACCCGTGGCGCAGGGCGGAATCGCCCGGTCAGCAGCTCTCCAGGAACCGTCCGCCGAAGGTCAGTCCCTGCTTCTCGCCGGGTTCGGAGCCGTTGAAGTTCATGTCCTCGAGTTCGATAGATGCGCAGCCGGCGTACTTGGCCTGTTCCAGAATCCGGAAGACCTCCACCCAGCGGACGCAGCCGTGCCCGGGGATGCAGTACCGCCAGTGATTGCCGCCGAAGCCCAGCCCCGCGGCGAACGTCGCCGGCTGCTCCGTGCCGAGTTCATACTGCCGCTCGGTGAGCAACTCGGTGTCCTTGCCGTGCACGTGCCCGACGCGCCCGGCGAAGTCGCGCAGGAACCGCAGCGGGTCGATCCCCATCCGCACGAGGTGCGAGGGGTCGTAGTTCACGCCCATCGCGTCGCTCGGCACTTCCTTGAAGAGCGCCGCGTAGCCTTCCGGCGTGCAGCACAGGGCCCCCGGCCCGGGCCAGCCCTCGATCACCAGCCGCGCGCCCTCGGCCTCCATCGCGGGCGCGAGCTCCGCAAAGCTCTCGACCAGGAACGCGAAGTTCTCCGCCCGCTTCCTCTCGCGGTCCTCCGGCAGGCACACGAGGAAGAAGTTCCTCGCCCCGCCGGCCGCACAGTCCTTCACGTACTGCGTGTTCCTCGCCACGGCGTCGGCGCGCTTGGCCCTATCCGGCGAGATCATCCCCTGCCACTCGGCGAGATCAACCGACCCGACGCGAAGCCCCGCGGCCGTCACCGTCCTGGCCGTCTGGTCGCCGTCCTTGCCGAGGTCCAGCGCCTCGAAGCCGGCGTCCTTCGCCCAGGCGATCAGGCCGTCCAGGTCCTTCTGCCATGCCGATCCGCCGCGCCGGAACCCAACCGGGAAACCACCCGTCCGCGTCTTCATGGACTCATCCTTCGTTCAGGTAGGCTGTATGTCAGATGGGTACGGTAGAGGTGCCCCGCCCCCGGAGCAAGCCCAAAGCATCTACGTCGTTGCGGAGTCCCGATCCGCATCGGGACTCCGCAACCCACGGCGCCCGCTACAAGGTCGGATTGACGACGCGGCCGAGGAAGAGGATCAGGCCCGTCTTCTCATGGCGGATGAGGAACAGGAAGGGCCGGTCGGCGCGGAAGACCTTCGGCATCGCGGCCGCCTCGCGCTTCATGACGACGGCCGTGGCGGCGGCCGCCTCCGTTCCCTCTTCGTTCACGTCGACGAACGCCTGATGGATGACCTTGGAGATGTACAGCTCGCGCTTGCCGTCCATGCCCGAGAAGTCCGCCTTGCGGGGCTGGAACGCGTCGGGCATGCCCATCGCCGAGAGCGGATCCTGAAGATAGTAGCGCGTCTCGACGCGGAATCGCGGGAAGGCGACCTGCACCTTCGTCTTCCCCAGGCCCTTGAGTTGCTTGTCCAGTGCGTCCGCCGTGAGCGACTTCTCGATGGCGGGCAGGCGGCCCACCTCGCGCGGCAGGAACATGATCATGCTCAGATCCTCGCCCGCGTAGGGCAACCGAAGGATCTGCACGTCCTTCGTCTCGGCGTAGCCGAAGTCGCCGGTCCGGTTCATCATCGGCGCCTGGACCGTCTTGCCGGCCGAGACGTGGAAGTCGGCCTGCTGCGTGAGCTCCTTGTCGAACCGGCTCGCCCAGTCTCCCTTGAAGTAGATGGCGTTGGTCAATACGAGCGTCGTCAGCCTGTCGACGTCGCCCTCATGGAGCAGTTCCTTGATCTTGTCCTTCGTCTGCTGCTCGACCCAGGCGTTGATGGTCTGGCGGGCGGCCTCGGTGGCCTTGGCGAAGTCCACCTCGCGGAGGCCCGCCCCGTAGCTGTCGCGCGTGAGCTTCAGGAACTCCTCCCGCCACGGCCAATCCTGCTGGCCCCACAGGGCGTTCGCCTGGTGGAGTTCGTAGCCGGCCTCTTGGCCGGGCTCGAGGGCCTTGAGCGATTCGGCATAGGCGCTATGGAGCTTCTCCTGCGGCCAGGGCTCTTCGCGGTGTGGATGCGGCGGCTTGCCGATCATCCATTCCGTCACGGGCACGTGGAGGACGGCCGCCATCTGCTTCTCGGTGCGGCCACGCGCCCCAGCGTACGTCATCGAAAGGGCCGTATGGATGCTCGACGGCGAGAGGAACACATTGCCCTCCTCGGCCGTCAGCCTGGCGTACAGGTCGAACGCGAACCGATTGCTCGCCTCGGCAATCCTCGCCGAATCGCCCCGGGCGTCGCGGCCTTTCCTGACCGGCGTCTCGCTCAGCTTCTGCTTCGCAGATTCCCGCGCCGCCTCGCGCTGGCGCATCAGGTCCTCGATGTCGCCACCCAGCGCCGCGGCGGCCCACGACAACGCTGCCATAGCCGCAAGAACCACGCGCCGTTTCATCTACAGCTCCTCCTTGTGCCCTTTGTGATTTCCGTGGCCCTTGTGGTGCCGTGAATCAGTTCTCCGGCTTCTCGGTGATGACGAGTTTTCCGCTGCCGGAGTTCGCCTGGACGAACGGCGAGTACATCGCCTCGCCGTGGGTCGGGATCACGCGGAACGTGCCCGGCTGCTCGCAGACCAGCTTGTAGCTCAGGCTGCTGTCGCCCTCGCGCAGCCAACTGGCAAAGAACACGATTCGCGTGTCGCGAAGCTCCATGTTCGCGTACGTCCCGCCGCCGTACGCCGAGCCGCTCACCAGTCGGTACGGCTCGCAGCCGGAGGGCTTCGGGTCCTCGAACAGCACGTACTCGAAGTTGTTGTCCGCCTTGATGGACAGCTTCACCTCGACCATCTCGCCGGAGGCGATCTCCGCCCCGAACTTGAGCGGCTCCGGCCGGTATCGCAGGTCGGGGAACTTCTCCTCGACGACCTTGCCGTCCTTCCACACGCGGCGGGTGTTCTCGAACTCTTCCGGCACGAGGCGGAAGTACTCGCGCTTGAGGGCCAGCCGGTTGCCCGACGCCTCGATGACCTCGGACTTGTCGAAGAACGTCAGGTGCGCCCCGTAGTAGAGGCTGCCCTTGCCCGTGCGGCGGATGGTCACCGTGTGCTCGCCGGGCGTCAGCCCCTGCGGGCCGACCACGAGCCGGTCGTCGAACGTGAACAGGTTCTCCTTCGTCACGCGGACGGTGCGGCTGACCTGCCCGTCGATGCGGACCTCATACGTCTGGTCGGGGTCGAGTTCGCCGGCCTGCCGGGCGTACGTCGCGAGGGCGTGCACCACCATGGCCGTGCACTTCGTGTTGTACCAATACAACCGGCGGCGGTTGTGCACCAGCCACTCGACCGCCATCGGCACCTTCTCGTTGTCGGGGTCCACGGCCATCATCGCCTGGAGGCACCACGCCGTCGTTTCCGTCGCGCCGTGATACCAGTACCACCAGCCGTCAACCTGCCCCCAGTGGACCATGCCCTTGTCAGCGTCCACGACGGCCGTATTGTCGAAGTTCTCGACGACGATCTTCGCGTCCGCGTCGCGCCCCGCCGCTTTCAGCGTGATCGCCAGCAGCGCCCGGCCGTAGTCGCCGAGTTCGTCGCGATCCTCGAACAGCCGCCGCAGCTCAGCCTTGAGCTTGGCGTTGTTGCGGAGCGCGGCCGCGTCAAGCCGACCGATGACGTAGAGCATGAACGTCCGCGTCGCGTCGGAATCGACGTGGCGCCACCACCAGCCGGCGTCATCGCCGACCTTGGGCCTGGCGGCCCGGGCGATGAGGAACTTGGCCGCCTTCTCGATCATCCCCGCGGGCAGCTTCACGTCGCAGTCGCGGGCGACCGACAGCCCGAACGCCACGTAGGACGTCATGTACGGGTCGCTCTCGCCGTGCTTCCACCAGCCCCAGCCGCCGTCGCCGTGCTGGAAGCTGGCGAGCCGCTTGAGCCCGGCGTCGATCATCTTGTCCACCTCGGCCGCCGAATAGACCGGGTTCTTCCGCACGCGGTCGTTGATGAGCTTCCAGCGACCGGCGAGTTTCGGGTCCTTGCGGATCTGGTCCTCGATGAACTTGCGGATGTCATCGAGATCGACGCCTGAATTCTGAAGCGTCTTGCGCATGACGACCGTCGGCAGGAAGCGGCTCATCGTCTGCTCGGTGCAGCCGTAGGGGTACGCCGCCAGGTACGGCAGGGCCTCCATCGCGACGGCCGCGATCGACGGGTTCAGCGTCACCGTCAGTTCCTGCGAGCCTTCCTTGATCTGCTCGGGCACCGTCAGCTTGATCTCGACGGACTGGTCCTGCCCGCCGCGCATCGAGCCGCTGTCGGAGAGAATGCGGCCGGCGCCCCAGGGGACGATGGGCTTGGTCAGTTGCAGGGCGTCGGACTCGCGGACGCCGCGGGCGCGGGCGAGCAGCTTGACCTCGCCCGGGCGCTCGGCCGTGGTCTTGAAGTCGATCCGCGCCTCGCCGCCCGCCGGCACGGTCACGTCGAGCGCCTCGCCCGAGGCGTAGTCGCGCCAGCGGCCGTCGAGCTTAACCTGACGCAGGGCCAGCCGGCCGTCTTCGTCGTCGACCGCCAGGTCCACCTTCAGGTCCTGTGGCTCGTCGTAGTAGTTATGGGCGATCACCGTCACGTAGCTGTGGTCGCCCTCGGTGAAGAACCGCCCGCTCTGCAGGCGGACGATGATCCGTTTGGTCGTGATGACGTCGGTTCGCGTCTGGCCGACGCGGGTGTCCTTGTCGGCCGCGATCGCGTGCAGGGCGAACGTCGTCAGTTGATCGGGCATCGTGACCGGCACCTCGGCCGTGCCGTCCGCGTCCGTCACCACCGACCCGGCCCACAGGACCGTGTCGCGGAACTCCTTCCGCACGACGGCCTCGGCGAGCGGCGGCCCGGCGCCCTCCCCGCCCTTGGCCATCCTGCGCGACCGCGCGGGCATGGCCATATCCGCCTCCATGGCGGGCGCGCCCTCGGCCGGCCGCGCCGCGAGAGGCATCGGCGCCCCATTGCGGTATGCGATGTGGCCCGGGTAGTGACGCCGCCAGGGCGTCAGCGAAGGCGGGCCCGCGTAGCTGTTCGCCGTCGCGACGCGGACGCGCCGCACAAAGCCGTAGAACGCCTTCTCGACCGCCTGTCGGAATTCCGGCTGGATGTAGTAGATGCTGGCATCGACCATCATCAGGGCCACCTGCCCCACGGCCGGGCGGCCGGTCCGCACGTCGGTGAGCTTGACCTTCACCTTCGCCTTCTCGCGCGGCTGGTACTTGCTGTCCCGGCCGCCGCCGAGGTCGCCCTCGCCCACCCCGACCTCGACCTTGAGGAACTGATGTGTCGGCGGGACGATGATCTGCTTCGTGTCGGCGAAGAGCTTGCCCTCGCGGAGCATCGTCGCGGTGAGGGCGAAGTTCGGGCAAAGCGACTTATCCACCGGGAACTCGACAAGCTTGCTGTTCTTCTCGACGTGGATCACGCGGTGCAGCAGCAGGTCGTCGGCCTCGAAGGTGATCAGTACGCGGCTGTTCGTCTTGCTCGTGTTGACCAGCAGCTTGAACGTCTCGCCGATCTCGTATTGGTCCTTCGCGGGGATGACCTGAAGGTCGTTGTAGGCGTAGTGGGCCTCGGCGCCCGTCTTGCTCGCGATCCAGAGCTCGCACCTCCCCTCGACGGGCTTCATGCCTTGCTTGGGGTTCGCCTCGGCCACCGTCACGCGAATCCGGCCGGTCACATCCGGCACGAAGCGGACCGACGCCCGCCCCGTCTCGGGCACCGTGGCCTTGGCCGCCGGCCCAAGGTTCAGCGCCTGCACGACCTCGTCCTCATGGACGACCTTCTCGTTGCCGTCGGCGTCCTTCCGCTTCTTCTCCACGCGGCGGATGACCTCCGCCTTAACGGTGAACTCCCCCGCCACCGGCTGGCCGTTGGGGTTCTCCGTGCGGATATTCACCTCCACGCTATCGCCCGGGCCGTGCACCCGCTGCGCCGGGTCGAGGTACACGAAGTACGGCGCGTGCGTCACCTTCACCGCCCCCTCCGAGCGGATCACCCGCCGCGACGCGTCCGTCACCTCCGCCTTGACCACGAACTTCAGGTCCAGCTCCTCGTGGTTCTTGATCGGCTCGGCCTTGACAGTAACGAACGCCTCTCCGTTTCCGTCGGTCTTGGCGCTTCCACGGGCCACGAGTTCCGAGAACTGCGGTCGCCACCAGGGGCGCCAACGGCCGTACCGCCAGCCGTAGTACACCTCCTCGTAGTACCACTCCCACTCCCGCGGCCACTCGAACCGGTGCGAGTAGCTCTGCTTCTCGATGGTGAACTTGACCTCGCCGCCGACGACCGGCTGACCGAAGTAGTAGCGCGCGCCGATCTTGATCTTCATCTCGTCGCCGACGCGGTAGTCGGGTTTCGCCGGCGAGACCGTGACCTCGTACTCGGGCTTCTTGTACTCCTCGACGCGGAAGCGGTTGCCGGCGGAGGGCACGCTCTGCCAGCCGCCCGATCCGTGAGCGACGCGGACCTCGATGCGATAGACGCCCAGCGGCGGCTCCTCGCCGATGGGCACGTCGCCCTCCACCGCCCCGAACTCGTCCGTCACGAGATCCTTCGCGTAGACCGTCTCCCCCTTCGGGTTGACGATCGTCACGCGCACCTTCTGGTTCGGCACGTTCGTGTACACGCCTTCCTGGTGCTTCCGGACGATCTGCTTGAAGTGCACCGTCTGCTTCGGGCGATACACCGGCCGCTCCGTGAAGCCGTACACCTTGTACGGCTGGCCGTAGCCCCACCACGACCAGTAGAAGCTGCCGCGGGCGCACACGGCCTGGTCGGCGCCTCTCTTGACGGCCGCGATCCAGCTGCACGAGCGGCGCTTCGGCATCTTCAGGTCCGCCACACCCGCGTCGTTCGTCTTGCCGGCCGCGTGGTCGGTCAGCCACCGGTTGTTCCGCCGCCCCCAGCGCCGCGCGACCGATACATCTGCCCCGCCCGCGGGCGCTCCGCTGTCGGCGTCGGCGGCAAAGACGAGCGCCTGGTCGGCGTCGGTCTTCGCGACGGCCGCCAGGTTCGAGATCATCACCAGGCAATGGTCGCTCGTCTCCGTGCCGTCGGGGTTGGTGCCGCGGGCGGTGACGACGTAGGCGCCCTGCTCCGCCAGCGGAACAGCGAGGGGCGCGGGCGAGGGATGCTCCTCGTCGCCCGGCTCCACCTGATGGAATTGGTGCTCGCCCTTGTCGGGGGTATCGAACGTCCACGCTTTGACGTTCTGGCCCGGCGCCTTGGCCAGCGCCTCGCCGGCGTCGTCCACGCGCTTCAGCGAGCCCACCAGCGCGGTCAGATCGATCGCTCGCGCCGTCAGATGCAGCTTCCGGACGTTGCGGATGCTCCAATAGACCTCGGGCTTCTCGCCCGGCAGGAAGCTCTTCGTGACGCCGATCGAGATGCGGGGGGCCCGGATCTCCTCGACGCGGTCCTTCGCTCGTTCGGCCCAGTCCTTCGCGCCCGGGAAGTCGCCGAAGACCTTCCGATACTCCTCGACGGCCTGCACGAACCTGCCGAACCGCTCGAGCGTCGCGCCGATGTGGAACTGGGCCCGCGGCGCGTGGACGGTCTTCGGGTAGTCCTTCACGCAGCGGCGGAGGAACTCGAGGCCCTTCTCGACGATCTCCCACTCGCCCTCGCGCGCGGCCCGCTCGCCGCCGAGTCGCAGCGCCCGCGCCTTCCGCTCGTCGTCCACCTCGAGCGCAGTGATGTGATCGTACAGCTTCAGCGTCTCTTCGATGTGCTGCTTGCGCCGCTCCTGCCAGTTCGGCTCCCGACGCGGCTCCCCGGCCTGCTGCTGAGGGGACGGGATGATGTCGTAGCTCGTCCCCAGCATCTCGGCCGCCTTGAAGTACGCGTCCGCGGCCCGTGTGTCCTGCTCGGCCTTCTCGTAGAACTCGCCCGCCTTGCGGTATGCCTCGTAGGCCTGCTTCCGCGGCCAGTGGCGTTCGCGGTCGTAGCCCATCGCCTCCCACAACTCGGCGTCGTGCGCGAGGCCCTCGTATTCCACCATCAGCTCCCTGGCGTACACGTAGCCGTTCTGGTCGCGCAGGCGGCACATGCTCAGCGCGCGGAGCCGCTTGGCCTGCTTGAGTTCCGGCTCGCCGGGCTCGTCGGCAATGATCTCCTCGCACAACGCCATCGCCCGCTTGTAGTTGTGCCTCTCGTACTCCTGCTGCGCCTGCCCGAGCTTGCCGCCGGCGTCGTCCCGCGCGACGACCAGCACGACACACGCCGCCACCGTCAAGAGGGTCAGAACGCAACGAAGGGCTTTGGGAGTGAGGATCGCTTGCCGAGACATCGCGGCTCCTTTCGCGGTTGCTGCAGGCCTTGGGGCCGCACCCCGCAGGGGCGGCATACACACGGAATTGGACGCGGTTCGTGGGGCTTCTGTTCCCCACAACTGGATTCTATGCGGAGAAGGCTCGGGGCGAAAGGAGCCGCCTCAGGAATCGCGAAGGCGGCGCCCCCGCGGAGGCCGCCCGTTCGCGACTCGCAACCCGGCTAGAAGAAGGGCGGCCCGCCGGCCGAAACGCGCGGGGGGGGACGCGTTCCACGCTCAGCAGGCCGCCCATGTTGTCATCATCGCCGGCCGGGGTCCGGCTTCGGCCCATCAGGTCCGTCGCCTCCGCCGCCCTTCCCTTCCATAATACGTTCCGGGCCCGCTGCGATTCAAGGCCTATCTGGTCGGACGGCACTTTGGCGGGGAGGCCGGGCCGTCTGAGCAGACGCGCCGGACGGACGGCGCCTCCTTCGCGCGCCGACTCAGTCTTTGCGGCGCTCTTCGCGCTTCTTACGCCACCAGTCCTGATAGTCCGTCCCGCATTTGGGGCAGACGGACCGCGGCGCGGGGCCCGGCGGCGGGGGCTGGTCCGACATGGAGTACTTCGCTTCCCACTTGGTCTGATCGGAAACGTAGTACTCGCCGCAGCTGGGGCACTTGGTCATGATCAGGGCCGACTTCTCGGCGCCGCAGTTGGGGCAGTCGAGTCCGGCCATCCCCATCTCCATGGCCATCTCGTACTGCTCCCCCTGCGCCGGGTCCGGCGTGAAGATATGCCCGCACTGCTGGCACTGGAACTTCATCTCGGCGGCCGGCCCGCCGCCCCCCGCGCCGTCGCCCGTAAACCGCATGATGGTGAACACCAGCGATCCCACGATGATGACCACGAGTGCGCCGATCATCAGGTACTCGGATTTGCCCGCCCCGCCCAGATTCAACCGCTTCAGGCCGCGCCGTCTCAGCATGTCCGACATGTGCATTCTCCTGTCCCTTGGAGACCGGGAACATCCGTGAACCGATAATGACTCGCCCGGAGCGCTATCCACATCCGGGCCATGGGTTCATACTATCTCAAGCGCGCGGGGGTCAAAAGGGAATTCCCGAACCCGAAGCGCCCGCTCGCCGACCGGGGCGGCTCCAATCCCCGGGAACAGAGCCGGTCAGGAGGCCTTCCCGCGCGAGCGCCGGCCCCGCCTCCGGGAGGAGGACCTGCCCGCCCGCTTCCCGCCGGTGCCATCCCGCAATGCCGCCGACAACACGTCGTCCACCTTCCGCGCGAAGACGAAGTCCAGCCCCTTCTTCGCGTCCTCCGGCACTTCCGTCAGGTCCTTACGGTTGCGGTGCGGGAGCACCACGGTCCCGATCCCCGCCCGTTTGGCGGCCAGCACCTTCTCCTTCACCCCGCCGATGGGCAGCACCAGCCCCCGCAACGTGATCTCCCCGGTCATCGCCACGTTCGGCCGGACCGGACGCTTCATCAACAGGCTCGCCAGGGCGGTGAACATCGCCACGCCGGCCGACGGACCGTCCTTGGGCACCGCGCCCGCCGGCACATGGACGTGGATATCCGTCTTGGCAAACGTCTTGCCGTCGATCGTGAGTTGTTCGCTGCGGCTGCGGACGAGGCTCATGGCGGCCTGCGCGCTTTCGCGCATGACGCTGCCGATCTGCCCGGTGAGGGTGAGGTTGCCCTTGCCGGGGTAGGCGGCCGCCTCGATGAAGATAATCTCGCCGCCGGTCGGCGTGTACGCGAGCCCGGTGGCCACGCCGGGCTCCGAGGTCCGGAGTGCCAACTCGCTTTCGTACCTGGTGAGCCCGAGCATCTCGGTCACCAGCCGCGGGGTGATGGTCCGTGTTTTGGCCTTCCCTGAGGCGATGAGCGCCGCGACGCCGCGGCAGACCGTGCCGATCTGGCGTTCCAGCTCGCGGACGCCGGCCTCGCGCGTATAGCCGTCAATGATCTTCCGCAGGGCGTCGTCCTTCCACTTCGCCTGCGAGGGCTTCAGCCCGTTCTGGTCGAGTTGGCGGCGGACCAGGTACTTCCGCGCGATGTGGAGCTTCTCGGCCCGGGTGTAGCCGGGCAGCTCGATGACCTCCATCCGGTCGCGCAGCGGCGCCGGCACGGGGGCCATGTAGTTCGCCGTCCCGATGAACAGGACGTTGGACAGGTCAAACGGGACGTTGAGGTAATGGTCCTGGAACGTGGAGTTCTGCGCGGGGTCGAGCACCTCCAGCAGCGCCGAGGTCGGGTCGCCGCGAAAATCGGCGCCGACCTTGTCCAGCTCGTCGAGCATGAACACGGGGTTGTTC
>Ga0272442_10000478_pt1 | contig 64312 bp, 66 predicted proteins | sample SSMForm2O_FD_200262 | JGI IMG/M metagenome (GOLD analysis project Ga0272442, IMG submission 200262) | Marine sediment archaeal communities from Little Sippewissett salt marsh, Falmouth, MA, United States - SSM-Form-2O | ecosystem: Environmental > Aquatic > Marine > Wetlands > Sediment ...
AGCGGGAGTTGTTCGTGACCAACGCGCAACGAATCCCGTGATCGCGAAGTGCTAGGAGAAGTTCGACCGCACCGTCGATCGGCGTGCCGTTGCGCGCGCCGTGCGCCTCGAACCGATGCAGTATTGAAAGGGCATGTTCCCGTTCCGCGGCCGACTTCTCTTCGAGCTGATCGAGGATCGCGCGTCCGTCGCGCGGAAGTCCCATTTCGCGCCGGACGACCGCCCAGTCGATCGGCGAATCGACGACCGTCCCGTCCATGTCGAACAGCACTGCCCGGATTGACATAGCACAACTCTACCCGTTCCGTCCCCTATGGACACTCGGCCGGTTGCCGCACCGCGTTACATCGGAAGATTGACAGTAGCTATTGCACTACAGCCCGTTGTCGCAGACGTGTATGCATATCTGGTCGGTGTACTGCGAACCGTCCGCGCACGTCAGCACCAGGGTGATCCACACGTCCTCACCGCACGCGAAACACGTCGGCGGCGCGTAGTAGAGCGGCTCACTCGCTGTCGGGTCGAGGAACGATCCCTTAGTCGCCGACCACCGGAAGCAAACGCCGCAGACCGGCTGTGCCAGATTGGTGCGTAGTTGTAGGAAGGTGCATTCCGCTACACAGCTGGGACCGTTGCGGTTGATCTGCGGTCGCACGGACCCGCGGCATAGCGACGCACAGGACGTGCAGGAAGCGCACGGGGAACACGACGGGCAGCAATCACACACCGTGCGACACGCGGCCGATCCGTACGCCACATGCGAGGAAGCGCATGACGTGCACGAAGACCCGTAGATACTTGCTGCACATGGAGCGCACGGAACGTACGCGGGCGAACAACCGCCGACCAACCGAGGAGCTGCCGTCTTCGTCGTCGAGACAACAATGGGCTGCGCGGTGGGCGGCACCGTCACGGCACACCCGGCACACGAACCAACGCTCGATCTCGTGTACACCGTTGTCTGCACGACGTTCGCCTCTTCGCTTCCGACGGCCTCCGTCGTCGACGCAAACAATGCGGTCTCCTCGACCGACACATCGGCGCTCGTATCTGCAATTGAAGTGGTCAACGTCGTCGCCGGACTCAACAGCAAGAGAAGCCCAAGGCCGAGGGCCCCCATCGCCGCGAGCCACACCAGGAATGTGTTATTCATCGCCAGCCCTCCGGTTCACGTTCTCCCCTCGATCCTCTTCGTACCGGCTCGATCACAGGCTATCGCGGATACGCGCTTCTGTCAAACGGCGTTTCGCTTCACGGCTCCAGACGCTGCGTCGACAAGTCGACGCCGGCGCGAAGCTCCTTCTCGAGCGCGTGGTTCAGTTCGTCGACCTTCATCCCCGCCTTCTCATACAGACGGGTCGCCCCAGTCAGGCTTGCGGCGTCCACGTGAAGCGCCACGTTCGGGATCCCGCGATCGTACAGCACGCCAAACGTGTGGAGCAGCAGGGCAAGCGCAAGTCCTCGCCGCCTCCAGGGACGGCGCACGCCGAGAGTCTCGATGTAGCCGGTTGACGCATCGCCGCCGTCGTTCGGGCTGGCATTGCAGATCGCGACGATCTCGTCTGCCTCTCGCGCAATGAATCGTAGGGTCGGATCGAAGTCGGGATCGTTCTCGACGCGGTGCCGAATCCGCTCCATCCCTTCCTCGAACGGCGTGTCCACATGTCCCCAGTGATCCTTGAACGCATCGCGGCTTGCTCGGTACGCCGCTTCAAGGTCCGCATCCACATCCAGCGCACTGACCGTGACTCCATCCGGCCACTGTGCCGCCGCCGGTCGCTCATCCATCTCGATCAGCATCCGAAAGAAGTGGCGACACTCCGTAAATCCATTTCCTTTCAGAAGCTCTGACGCCGCCGCTTCACGGTCGTCCAGTGACTGCATCAGGGTCACGCGCGCCTCCGGCGGTGCCAACTCCAACGCCTTCTGCGCTCGCGCCTCGACCCAGCCGAGAAGCGCCGTGCCGATGCCTTTCCCCTGGTGATCGCAAGCGACGGTTCCTTGCGACTGGACCATCACGTGTGGAGCGAAGTGAAGCGCGTCGGCCAATGCCACAAGGTCACCGGCAGGAGAGAACACAAGTCGCGTGTCTTCGGCCAGGTCGATCCCCGGCATGCGAAGTTGTGCGGTAAGCTGATCCGCCGTCCCGATGTCTCGCCCGATCATCCGGCGGTAGTACGCATTCAGGAACGAGACGATCGCGTCTCCGTCTTCGAGCGTTGCCGGACGCACACTGTATCCCTCGGGTAACCCGTTCATCGTAGACCTCCTCGAACGTGGCGCTCGCTTGCAGCCGTTGTTGGTTGTATGTCGCCGTTCACTCGGCAGGAGTTCACGCACGCGGGGCGCCCTGCTCGATCCCGACGACTCGCCACTCGTTCTACGCCGTCTGATTCCCACCGTGCGCCCACAGCCGGCGCATTTCCTCACGCGACGACAGCAAATCGTCCAGCGTGCCGCTGGCTGTAATCCGTCCGTCCTGCAGGAGAAGAATCCGATCGGCGCGCCGCAGCGCCGGCCGCCGATGACTCACGACGAGGTACGTCCGATCCTTTCGCTCGAATGTACGTTCCCACAGCGTTCTCTCCGTCTCCACATCCAGTGCACTCGACAGATCGTCAAACACCAACAGCTCCGGGTTGCGAACGAACATCCGCGCCGCAGCCGCCCGCTGACGTTGTCCGCCCGATAGCTTCACACCCTTCGATCCGACAATCGTGTCCAAACCGTCCTGCAGCAGCGGAAGATCCTCGTCCAGCACGGCAAGGCGAATCGCCTCACCGAGTTGCTCTTCAGTTGTCTCCTGTCCCATCGCGATGTTGTCGCGCAGCGATTGGCTGAACAGCTGCGGCACTTGCGGCGTGTACGCGACGTTCGGCGGAATGAGAAACCGTTCTCTCTCTTCCAGCAGGCGGCCGTTCCACAAAACGCACCCCTCCTGTTCCGGCAGCAGCCCGAGAAGCGTACGGACCAGCGTGGTCTTGCCGGACCCGATTCGGCCGGTAACCACCACGAACTCCCCCCGCTGGATCTCGAACGATGCAGGCCCAAGTTTGAACTGACCCCGCTCGTCCGCTTTCCCTCCCAAGACGCACGTCAGGCCCTCGACGCGCAGCGCCTCAAGCGGCGCCCGTTCTTGGGCAGCCTCGGGTTTCGACTGCTTTGCGCCGAAGTAGATCGGATGGTGCGCAACAACCGCTGCGCCTGTCGGATCCCCGACCAGCGCCTTCATCCGGTCGAGCGACACGCCAGCCTGCTTCAGATGGATCATGAAGTCTCCGGATGCCGCGACGACTTCGGCGATCACACCCACGTACGTCACGAACAGCGCGAAATCGCCCACGGTGAATGTCCCCGCGCGCAGACCGTCGGCCGCTGCCAACAGGATGAGTCCCGTACACAGCGTGGCCGCGTTCATGAAAAACGAATGGAACGACTGGCTGAGCAGCCGGTCTTTCACGGTCGCCCGCAAGCGAGCCACGTTCAGTTGTCGGATATGCTCGACGACCGGTGCCTCGACACCCGCCAGCTGAATGGCCTGAACGCCCTCCATCGCCTCACCGATCGCACCGGTCACCTGTTCAGTGGCTCGGCGGCTCGCTTCACGGTAGCGTCGGATATGCTTCGCCACCACCCGTCCCATCACGAGCACGCCAACGAGCGGCAGGACGACCAGAGCGGTCACCCGCGCGTCGATCCGCACGAGGATGATCAGCGCCACCAACGCATAGCTGATGAACGACACTTGGTCCACGATCCAGCTGATCAGATCCTCTACCACCCGGGCGTCGTCTCGGAACGTGTTTAGCGCCTCACCCGTTGCTCCCGGGAGCGCCTTTGCTCCCGGTTTGGCTAGGATCTCGGCCAGCAGGTTGCGACGCATCAGGATCTCCATCGTATAGCGGTGCCGCGTATCGATGAGTGCGCCGCCGAGAATGGAGACAATCCGTACCATTCCCGCCGCGACGACCAGCGCGATGATTCCCCAGATCGTCAGTCCCGCCGGTGCCGATCCGGTGAGCGCATCGAAGAACAGCTTTGCAACATACCCACCGCCGAGTTCGGTCAGCAGAATCGCAATCCATGCCGCCATGTTCGCCGCGTACAGTCCCGGACGATATCGCATCAGCCGCCAGACCATCTGCCATACCGTCATGCCAGCACCTCCTCGAGCCCCGTTCGAAGGAGTCTGGACAACCGCGACTCCGGGTCCGCAGCCAACGTCTGCCGATCTCCCGATTCCAGCACTGTTCCACCCTCGAGGATGAGGATCCGATCCGCTCGCTGCACCGTAGACAGCCGATGGGCGATGACGATCGCCGTCCGGTTTTCCAGCAAGTGATCGACGGCCCGCTCCAACAGTGTTTCGGTGGCCGGGTCAAGGCGTGACGACGCTTCGTCGAGAATTACCACGCCGGGTTCGGCGAGAAATGCGCGCGCCAGAGCGAGCAGTTGGCCCTGCCCCGCAGACAAGCCCGCTCCTCCCGCCTCCAGCATCGTGTCCAAGCCGTTCGGCAGGGATCGCACCCATCTGCTGAGTTCGAGTCGTTCCATCGCCTCCAGGATGCGTTGATCCGTAACCGCGGGGTCGAACAGCCGTACGTTGTCTCGAATCGTCGCGCGGAACAGGTGCACCTCTTGCGTCACCATCCGCACCGCTTTACGCAGCCCGGCCAGGCGAACGTCCTTAACCGGGATGTCACCGATCTCCACAATACCCTCACCGCAGTCGTACAGCCGAACAAGAAGCCGCGCGAGCGTTGTCTTCCCGCTCCCCGTACGTCCGAGCAGCCCGAGCACCTGCCCTGGTTCGAGCGCGAACGTGATGCGCTCGAGCGTCTGTAGTCCATTGGCTTTCTCAGACGAATCAGCCACTTCGTCGCCTACGGCATCGGCCGGCTCCGTCGCTTCCAGCGGCTCGTAGGAGAACGAAACCTTGTTGAAGGCAATACGAAGCGGTCCCGCCGGCAAGGTCTGTGTACCAACGTCCTGTATCTGCGGTGCGGTCTCCAGCATTGTTCGGACGCGGCGGATCCCCGCCTCCGCCCGCTGCAAGTCTGTCACCTGCGTGCGAATCTCCGAGATCGGGCCGCCAAGCAGCTCCGTGTAGTGAAACACCAGATACACCGTTCCAATCGTGATTGCCGCCGAACTCCACAGCGACGCCCCCACGCTGAACGCCACGGCGTGTCCTACTGCGAACAGCGCGACACTCGACATCCACATCGAGTATCCGGCCAGCGACGCGCGCAATCGCACCGGGAAAATCCGCCTCGCGAAGTCGAAGAGACGCCGGAAAACATAAGGCTCTGCGCCGTTCGCTCGGATGTCCTCGGTTCCTGCAAGGTGCTCGCCGACGAACCCGAAGAACTCCCCGATCATCTTTCGGTACTTGGTCCAGTACGGGATTGCCAGCTTCCGGATCCACACGAGAACCCCAAGCGTTAGCACGGAGAACGCGAAGATCGGAAGTCCGATCCGCCAGTCCTCGCGGAACAGAAGCACGAGGATTCCGGCGACCAGCAGGATGTTTCCCAGTACGTCGATCGCGAATCGGGAGAAGAAGTTGGACAACGTCTCCACGTCTCCGTCTATCCGTTCGATCAGCTGTCCCGGCGAGTACTCCTTATGAAACGGGGCATCCAGGCGAAGCGCGTGACGAAGCAGGTCGAGACGGAGCGCGTTGGTTGCCGTCCACGCCACCGTCTCTCCGACGTACGTCGCACCGATCGCAATCGCTTGTGTCGATACGGCGATCCCGAAGTACAGGAGCGCCGATCGAATGAGCATTGCTCGACTTCCGCCCTCCGTCGCCGTGTCGATGAACAACCGTAGAATCTGCGGATTCAGCAAGCGCAGCCCGATCGTCGTGAGAATCAACACGGCGAGGCCCACCATCCGCTTTCGCTGCGGACGCAGGTACGTGCTAAGGAGCGTAACGTACTGCCGAACCGGAACCCGTGCACCCTTCACCGCATCCTCCCTGCGTCTACTCCGCCAGCTCGCGCGTAGCGACGTCGATCCCCGGGCGAAGCTCCTTTTCGTAGCTCAGTCCCTGCCGAACAACGTGCATCCCGGCTCGCTCATACAGGCGAAGCGCCCCTGTAAGGTTCTCCGAGTCCATGTCGAGTTCCGCAATGCTCTGTCCGCGCCGGTAGAACTCGCCGAACGCGTGCTGCAGAAGCGCCAAACCAATCCCGCGCCGCCGCCATGCCGGGCGAACGGCAAGCGAGGCGACGTACCCTCGCGTCGTGTCATCCGCAATGTGCCCGTTGCAGATCGCGACTCCCGCAACCTCTTTGCCGTCACAGGCAAGGAACCACAACGTCGGGTCATGCAAGTCGCCTTCCGCTTCGATGAACTCCTGCCACCCCTCCAGTTCTTTCTCAAACGGACGCTCGACGTATCCCCAGTGATCGCGGAATGCTTCCACATCGGCGGCAGCAATCGCGCGAAGATCGCTCTCCACATTGGCCGTCCGGACGGAGATTCCATCGCTCCACTTCGGTGTCGAAGGCGACTCGCTCATCTCGATCCGCATCCGGTTTCCCACGCGAACGAGTTCGAATCCCGCCCGCTCGATTGCAGCGCGGCGCGCCGCATCTCCGGCATACGCGGATGTCAGCGCCGCCACGCGAATCTCCGGGGCTGCAAGCGCAACGTACTCATCGATCCGCTGCAAGGCCCACGCGTGCAGCGCGTCCCACAGGGACTCATCATCCTCATACACCGGATCGACGACCACCGCGCACCCGATTCCCGCATACGGCTCCCCTGGGTCGTTTACGTGGGTTGTCGCAGCAAGCTTCCCACTATGATCGATGGCAACTCGCAAGTCATCCGCCATCTTGAATCGCGGACTCGTCCACCACGACTGAATCTCCTGCAACGTCGACTGGTTCTCGCCGTGGAAACGCTGTGATCTCGCGTTGAACAGGTCGACCGCACCGTCCAGATCGTCCATCGTCGCCGGTCGCAGCGTCCATCCCACGGGCAGTTCGCTCCTCGTCATCGTCTTCTCCTTCCGCGACTAGTCACGCCAGTGATTGCGTCGACAGGTCCCGTCCGGAGCGAAGCTCCTTCTCATACGAGAATGACCGCCGTGCGCAGTGCATTCCGGCGCTTTCGTACAGCCGTGTCGCGCCCGTCAGGCTGGCCGCGTCGACGCCAAGTCCCGCTTTGGTCTTTCCTCGCTCGTAGAACGTGGCAAACGAATGCAACAGCAGCGACCGTGCGATGCCTCGTCGTCTCCACGGACGTCGCACTCCGAGCATGTACACCCAGCCGAGGTCGGGGTCCTCCGGCCGCTTTTGCGTACAGAATGCTGCTCCCGCGATTTCTCCGTCACACTCCGCCAGGAAGAACAACGCCGGATCGAACTCTTTGTCGTTGTCGATCCAATGGACCCACTGCTGGACTTCCTCCTCGAACGGCTCATCCACGTGCCCCCAGTGATCGGCGAACGCATCCTGCATCGCACGGACCATCGGTTCGAGGTCCTGCGAGCGGTCGAACGTACGGACCGACACGCCGGCCGGCCATGTCGGACGCTCCGGCGCTCCGTCCATCTCGATGATCATCCGTGAGAACTGCCGGATCGCCGCATACCCGTTCGCCTCGAACAGATCCCGCGACGCTTGGTCCTGCTCCGCCGCGCCCGTCCGGATCGCGACGCGCGCATCCGCCGGCGCCTTGTCGAGTGCCTGGGCCGCGCGTGATTCCTCCCACGCGAGCAGCCAGGACCCGATGCCGCAGTTCACCAGTTCGGGATCCACACGTCCCCAGATGTGCGGCAGCACATGGGGAGCCGTTGCGTCCCACACTTCTGCGTATCCGACGACCTTCCCGGTGCGCGATACGACAACTCGAGTGTCCCGCTCCAAATCGAACTTGGGCGAGTTCCACTCGACGAGAAGCTCTTCGAGGTCGAACGGCATCTCGCCTACCACGCGCAACGCACACGCGTTGAACAGCTCAACCGCTCGCTCGGCATCCTCTCGGCACGCCGGGCGGTCGGTATATCCTTCGGGTAGTCTGCCTATCATGTTTCTCCTTGCCACATAGCCGATGAAACCGATGTCAACAGGTACGTGACCGGTATACAAAAGACGGTTCAACCGTCTGTCGAAGTCAATCGGGGAATGATTCAGGCGTAAATGCCGAGGAGAATCTTACTGCGAGAAGCCACCGCCTCGGCAGGCCCTACCGGATCCGGCCACGACACTCATCTCGATCACGATCATGGTCATGTTTCGCCCTCCTTGTGGCGTGCCTGCCAGGCACACGTGGTTTCGCCCGCCGCAGGAGCGACGGTCCAAGGTTCGTAGGACGTCAGTATATCGACTCAACCTTCCTTGTCAACAGCAGCCCGACAGCGATCCCTCCTGCCGTCTCGCCGCTTGCGGTTTCACGGCTGCGCACCTATCCTTTCCGAGGGGTAACCCGATCGGAAAAGGACACGCACGCGACACACATGATCGATACAGATCCCGCCAGCAACCGAGGCAGTTCCAGCAAGCGCGTCGGCTACGTGAAGCGAGCCGCCGCAGGCCCATCGTTGTACACCGGCCTTGGCTTTCGCTGCGGGCTGGAGATTCACCAGCAGTTGGCGACCGAGAAGAAGCTGTTCTGCCGTTGCCCGGCACGCCGATACCAAGACGGCGACGACTACGATGCGCAGCTGATCCGACACATGCGCCCTACCCTTTCCGAACTCGGCGAGTACGACGGTACCGCCCTGATGGAGTTCAAGACGAAGAAGAACATCGTCTACCGGATCAAGGGCGAAACTGCCTGTACGTACGACATCGACGATACGCCTCCGTTCGCCGTAAATCAGAACGCCCTCGACATCGCCATCGAAGTGGCGATGCTGTTGCGCACGAGCATCGTCGGCGAACTGCACATCACGAGGAAGCAGTACCTCGACGGGAGCATCCCCACCGGGTTCCAACGTACGGCCATCGTGGGGATCGAAGGCGAGATCACGCTACCGGAGAAGCGCGTCCGCATCTTTCAGCTCAGTTTGGAAGAAGATTCGTGCCGCGAGGTTAGCGACGTCGGGCATGAGCGAACGTACACGACCGACCGCCTCGGCATTCCGTTGATCGAGACCGTGACGTATCCGGAGCTTCTCACCCCGGATGAAGCCGCGACCGCTGCGAACCACCTTCGCTACCTGGTGCGCAGCACCGGCAAGGTGAACGTCGGCGCGGGTGCAGCGCGGCAAGACGTCAACGTAAGCATCGCTGGCGGAACCCGCGTCGAGATCAAGGGCGTACAGCACATCCGTTGGATTCCCGATCTCACGCACAATGAGGCATTTCGCCAACGCGCGCTCCTACTCATCGCCGAGGACCTGGCAGAACGCGGTGTCGCCGCAGACGACTGGGCCATCGATCATGTGATAATCGATCCAACCGAGCTGCCGACGAACGCACCGGAGAATGCTTCCGGCGTTCTCGTTCGCCTTCCCGGCTTCGCCGGCCTATTGTCGTTCTTCACCAATCCCGGCCGATGTTTTGCCGACGAGCTGTCCGATCGACTGAAGGTGATCGCCTGCGTCGAGAAGCCGAACATGACGCACAGCGAGGACCCGGGCTCCGCGATAGCTCCCGACGCGTGGGATACCCTGCGACAGCGCGTGTCAGCGACGGATGCCGACGCCCTGATCGTCGCGTGGGGACCGCAAGCGGACATTCCGATGGTCCTCGACACGATCGACGAGCGCTGTCGATTGGCCTTCGACGGGGTTCCCAATGAAACGAGAAAGGCGCTGGCCGACGGAACCACGATCTTCGAGCGGGTCCTCCCGGGACCGGACCGCATGTATCCGGACACCGATTCCGCGCCGATCCCGATCCCCGAAGACCGCCTGATCCCGATCCGCGAGACTCTGCCGGATCCGATCGAGGACCGACGCGACCGCCTGCAAGGGTGGAGGCTACCGCAGGACGCCCGAACCTACATTCTCCGACGCAACCTGTTCGACCTGCTCACCTGGATGATTGAAGACGCACATCTCGACCCGACGTTCGCGGGCTGCCTTCTCGGACACACCGTTCGACACGCGGCTGGCGACGCACCCGTTGACGCAAGCATGTTGCGCAAGGTCGCCGAAGAGACACTCGCTCGCGGGTTGACGCCGGATCTTCTGCACCCGCTGTTTGATCGCGGTGTGCGGTTCCCACTGCTCTCATTCGAGCAGCTCCTCGACAAGGCGCAGTACGTGGTTTCGGAGCCGGCGCAAGTTCTCTCGCAGATTCCCACGATGGTGGAGTCCGCCGCCAAGCTAGGGCTTTCGGGATCGCAGACGCACGACTGGATCATGGGACAGCTGCGACCGGCCGCCCTGGGGAATGTGCCGCTGGGCGATCTGGCGGCCCAAGTACAGGAGCGTGTGTCATGAGCGATACCCACAAAGGGTACAAGGGGCAGGCGCTCGACGCCCTCGTTCGGTTCGACGTGGGGGTATGGAGTGATGTGGAGATGGACACCACGCGCGGACGGTTCCGCGGCATTATCCTTCCCCGCTCGGAGTTCGATGACTCCACGCACATCGTGCTTAAGCTGCCGACGGGCTACAACGTTGGAATCGACGCGAACTCGATTCGCTCGGTTCACGAACTCGGCACCCGCGAGGCGCACTACAAGATCCCGGAGAAGGAGTTTCCGACCTCTCCGGACAAACCCAACGTCAAGCTGTTCGGCACCGGAGGAACGATTGCCTCGCGCCTCGACTATCGTACCGGCGCAGTGATCCCCGCCTTCTCGCCCGGCGAGCTGTACGGCGCCGTTCCCGAACTTGCCGACATCTGCAACCTCACGACCGAGAAGCTGTTCGCGGTGTTCAGCGAAAACATGGGGCCGTCCCAGTACATCGAACTGGCGAAGGCGATCGGCACCGAGATCGAGAACGGGATCGACGGAATCGTCGTCGGTCACGGGACCGACACAATGCACCACACCGCCAGCGCCCTGGCGTTCATGGTCCAGAATCCCCCGGTGCCCATCGTGATGGTCGGATCGCAGCGTTCGTCCGACCGTCCGTCGTCCGACGCCGCGCTGAACCTGATCCATGCGACCACTGCGGCGTCCACGTCCGACATCGCCGAGGTGATGGTCTGCATGTTCGGACCCACGTCCGACGAATACGGCTTGCTCCACCGCGGCACGCGCGTCCGAAAGATGCACTCTTCGTACCGGTCCACGTTCCGAACGATCGGAGACATCCCGCTGGCCACCGTAACGCGGGACGGCGTACGCCCGCTGCGCAGCGACTACAACCGACGGCGAGACGATCGGACGGTGAACGTCGTCCCGACGTTCGACGAACGGGTCACGATGGTCTACTACTACCCCAACATGCACCCGGACATCATTGACGGCCTCGTGGAAAAGGGGTACAAGGGGATCGTCATCGCCGGCACCGGACTCGGCCACGTGAACAAACCGGTGTACCCGGCCATCGAACGCGCGACCGCCGCCGGCGTCGCGCTGTACATGACGGTGCAGACTCTCTGGGGATACGTCCACATGTTCGTCTACGACACCGGGCGCGATCTGATGGCCAAGGGCATCATTCCAACGGAGAACATGCTGCCGGAAGTGGCCTACATCAAGCTTGGGTGGGCGCTCGGGCAAACCGATGACGTGGAACGCGTCCGCGACATCATGCTTACGCCCGTATGCGGCGAGATCACCGAACGCGAACCGCATGACGGCTATCTCGTGTTCCAAGGCGGAATGCCGGAGATCGAGGCGTTTCTTCGCGAAGTGCACAAGTAGTCACGCGAAAGCGAAAGGGGAGTTATCCGATGTCACAGCGTCCGCAGCCAATCGAAGACACATGGGACCGCCGCAAGGGCCCCGCCGTGTTTGCCACCGTCGGAGAGAACGGTGTTCCCAACGCCATCTACGTGACCTGTCTCGCGCTGTACGACGACCGGACCCTGGTCATCGCCGATAATTACTTCGACAAGACGCGGGCCAACATCCTCGGCGGAACGCGCGGCAGTCTGCTGTACATCACCGAGGATTCAAAGACGATTCAGATCAAGGGATCCGTAACATATCACACCAGCGGCCCGATGTTCGATCACATGAAGTCGTGGAACCCGTCGAAGCATCCCGGACACGCGGCGGCGGCACTCGCGATCGAGGAGATCTATAGCGGCGCGCAGCGACTTCTGTAGCGTCCTCCGGCGCAGAGGGCTTGCTCTACCCGCCCCGGCAGTGCCGAGAGGTTGCTGTAGCGGCGCAGAACGACGGGGCTAGCGCCCCGCCGGAAGCCCGAACGTTCGCTCCATCCGCCGCAGTGCGGCGACTTCGTCCTTGCGATCGAGCTCCGCCCGACGAATCGCTCGATCCATCAGTGCGATCGTCTGATCGTACAGCGGCCGGTCGACCGGGTACGGGATCCCGTCCTTCCCGCCGTGCGCGTAGCTGTATCGAGCCGGGTCGTCGTAGCTCGGTGTCGCTCCGTACACCAGCTCGCTGATCAGTGCCAACGCCCGCAACGTCTTCGCGCCTACACCCGGCACTCCGAGCAGGGCGCGAAAGTCTGCCACTTGGGCTTCGTACGTTCTGGCAAAGATCCCGGCAAGCCGCGAAGGATTGATGTCCGATACGAGAATCTCGTGCCGTTTCGGGAGACGAATCGAGCGTAGGTGCGTCAGCTCGCCGACCAGCGACACCGGCGTTTGCCGCGTCAGCTGTACACTCGACTCCCGTGTGCTGCAGCTCGTCTCCGCCACCAGGTTCAGCGTCTCGCCCCGCCGATCGCAGCAAACGGCGGCGTGCGGCTCGTTGACGAAGTCGAGCGTAGGATCGCATCGCCAGTGATATCGACGGGCCATCCCGCTCTCCTCGTTCATCCCCTGCTGCACGACCGCCCAGTCTCCGGTCCGGTCGAAGAAGAACGTGTGATGATAGACCTGATACCCGTCTTGGACGGCCGAGCTATCCACCTTTGCCGACGTGCGACTCGCGTCGATCAATCCCTCGGCATCAAGACCGACGTGCTCGCTCCACGTTGCGATTTCCGTCGGCGTCTTCCGCGACGCCGCGCCCTTCCCCCCGGCGACGAACAGCCCGTACTCCTCCTCGCGCCCCTTGATGCCTTCCTTGATCGCTCCGCACGTGGTGGTCGTGAGCCCGCTCGAGTGCCAGTCGAACCCCAACACACAACCCAGTGCTTGGAACCAACCCGGGTCGCTGATCCGCTGCAGAAAACCGGACGTGTCGTGCTCCAGCACAACCAATTCAACGATCGCCCCACCCAGCTTGGCCATTCGTTGGAACAGCCAGCGCGGCGCACGTCCGTGGTGTAAGGGAAGATCGGCTCGTCCGGTTCGCATGCCTCACTCTAACACGATCGGCGTACGAGCGGGATTCGAATCGGCAGTGCCTTTGGTCTACGATACCCGTGGCGGAATGATGCGATCGATCAACCCGTACTCGACGGCTTCCTCCGCAGACATGAAGAAATCACGATCGGTGTCCTTGATCAGTCGTTTCTTCGTCTTGCCGGTGTGCTCGGCAAAGATGTCGATCAGGATGTCCCGCAGCCGCAGCAACTCGTCGGTCTGGATCTTCACGTCCGCCGCCCAGCCTTGGAATCCGCCGAATACCTGATGCAGAAGGATACGCGAGTTCGGCAACGCCGACCGTTTGCCAGCCGTGCCCGCCGTAAGCAGCACCGCCGCCATGCTCGCCGCCTGCCCGAGGCATATCGTCGCAACGTCGCACTTCAGGTAGCGCATCGTGTCATAGATCGCCAGCCCTGCGGTCACCGAGCCGCCGGGCGAGTTGATGTACAGGCGGATGTCTTTCGCCGGATCCTTCGCCGCCAGGAACAGCATCTGCGCGATGACGACGTTGGCCACGTCGTCGTCGATCGAATCGCGCAGGAAGATGATCCGATCCTCGAGCAGGCGAGAGTAGATGTCATACGTTCGTTCGGTGTGTCCGGTGTGATCGATCACGAACGGGATCTGCGCAGGCATTACGATTCCTCCTCAAGGGTCACGGTCGCTGCATCTCGCAGCCGAGCGAACACGCGCTCGTTGATCTTGCTCATCCGGTACTCCGCCCAGCGGTCGTCCGCCTTCAGTCGAGCGATGAAGCGCATCGGTGTCTCGCCCATCTCTTCGGCCTCGGATTCCGCAAGTCTCGTCAGCTCGTCGTCGTCGATCTCGATTCCCTCCGCATCCGCCACCGCCCGCAGCGTGAGTTCGCTCCGCACGCGGTGCTCGGTCGACGTTCGAATCTCGTCGCGCAGCTCGTCTTCCGTTTGCTTCCGCTCAGCGAGCGCTTCTTCGAACGTGGACGTCGACTCCGAGCGGTCGAGCGACGCCTTGATTCGCTCCACTTCCTCGTCCACCAATTCGTCAACAAACGGTGCCGGAAGCGGAATGTTCGATTTCTCGATCAGCTGATCGAGCACGCGAACGTCCGTGATCCGTTGCTGTCGGCGCGTCCGCTCCGCTTCCATCTTCTCACGCAGGTCGCTGCGCAATGCGTCGAGCGTGTCGTACCCCGCATCCTTGGCCAATTCATCGTCCACGTCCGGAAGCACGATCTCCCGCAGCCCCAGCACCTCGATCTCGGCGTGAAGCGGTTTGCCCTCGAGTTCCTCGTCGACGACCACCGTGCTTCCGACGTTCGCACCCACCAGATGCTTCATGATCGGATGCGCGCTGTCCGCCCGCGTATCCCACTCCTGTTCACCCTCTCGAACGCGAAGAATGTCGCCATCCTCCACCGTGTCGCCGGCCTTCTCCTCCAGCGTGCCGAACTGCGATCGCACTTCTTCGATCGCCTGATCGATCTCCTCGTCGGTTACGTCCTTCGCGCTGGGCACCGATACCGCAATCCCGTCGTACGAGGGGAGATCCACGCTGGGAAGCACCGCAAACGACGCCTTGAAGACGAACGGTCCATCTTCCTCGAACGAAACGGTCTCCACCTTCGGCGATGACACCGGTCGAAGGTCCAACGCGCTAAAGGCTTCGGGGAGGTGTTGGCGGGCAAGTTCGTCCTGCGCTTCGGCAACGAAGACATCTGCACCGAATCGGCTGTCCAGATACGCCCTCGGCAGACGGCCTTTTCGGAATCCGGGGACCCGCATCTCTCGGGCGTAGTTCTTGTATACCGCTTCGATCTTATCTCGTACTCGATCCGCATCGATGGTTACCCGGACGGTCGCCTCGGTCGCCTCGTGCTTCTCGATCTCATAGCTCGGCTTCGTAGTCATCAATCTCCGCCTGTTCTGGATTTCCGCGTTGCGCATTATACGAATCGGACACTGGGACAACAACAAACCCGCACGTGAAGGGCACTAGCTCAGCAATCCAGCCGCCCATGGCATCCCGATGAACATCTCCCACAACGCACCGACCCCGTTGAAAAGGAACTGGAGTCCTCCAAGGTACACAACGGCGAGGACGATGATGAATCCGTAGCGCTCCAGCGACAGCAGTGCGCGCCGGCCGGCCGGAGGCAGAAAGTACATCAGGATCCTCGACCCGTCGAGCGGCGGAATCGGGATCAAGTTGAACGTCGCGAGAATCAGGTTCCACAGTACGAAGAATGCGAGGAAATACAGCGCAGCGTACAGGAGGTTCCCAAGCAAGCCGAGCGACGTCAGCGCCACCAGCCCAGCACGGACCGAGTTCGGCACGGCAAGCGCCAACAGATTCCCCAGACCGGCCGCAACCAATGCGAGCAGGATGTTCGATCCCGGCCCGGCAATCGCCACGTACAGCATCCCGCGAAACGGGTTCTTGAAGTAGTTGGGGTTGATCGGCACCGGCTTCGCCCATCCAAACAGCGGCAGTCCCCATGCAAGCACAAACCGGAAAAACGCAAGCGCCAACGGAACGACAATCGTTCCAATCAGATCGACATGGGCCAGTGGATTCAGCGTGAGACGGCCTCGCTGCCGAGCTGTCGGGTCGCCCAGCTTCCATGCCACGTATCCATGCGACACCTCGTGCAGCACAATCGCGAAGAAGATCGCGATGAGCGACAGGATGATTTCGACGATGGTCATGTACGTCATTCGTTTCTCTCCACAGGGTCAAGGTTGACGGTCAGTGTATCCTCGTTTCTGACGATTGCCAGGCCGTCCGGCGCCCCCTTCGGCTTGCGCACATTGCGCACCTCGGTCACGACGACCTCCGCCTTGCGCTCGCTCTTGTGCTTGGAGTGCTGCGCCGCAAGCCGCGCGGCTTCGACCACCACGCTCCTCGGAATCTCGTGCGCTCCGCGACGCCGCACGACAACATGAGACCCCGCCCCATCGCGAACGTGGAGCCATAGGTCGTCCGGCGCAGCGGAACGAAGAACCCGATCGTTCTCCTTGGCGCTTCGCCCCACCAGAATCGCGAATCCCTCCACCTCAAATTGCTTCGGTCCAGACGGAGGGACGGGCCCCTTGCGGCGGTTCGGACGGTTCGGAAGAAGACCCAGTGCTCGCCCGTCGACAGTCTCACCACGTTCTGCCTGCTTGATCGCCTCCGCAAGGATCGCCACCTCACGGTCCAGTCGGCACAGCCTGACGCGCACCTGCGGCACACCGCGGCGCATCCGCTTGGCACGCTCGTACATTCGCTGCGCATTCTCGATCGCCGACAGCGACGGATCGAGTCGAAGCCGAACGGGCTGCTCCGTCGCCGGATCGATGACCTCGACCGAGTCGCTTCCACGCTCGATCTCGTTTTGATGAATCATGAGCAGGTCAGCCGACGCCTGTAGCGCGTCCGACGAGGACGCGTGTTCCAGCCAATCGCGCAGCTTTTCCTGTGTACGGCGTGCCTTGGCCAGCGCGCGCTGCAACGGAACAACCATTGCCTGCTCGTCAGAGCGATCTTGCTGCGCCGCTCGCCGCGCCACCAATGCACGGTCGAGCGCTTCACCGAACGTCGCCATCGGCTCCGAACGGCCCGTCATCCGATAGAACGTTGCCCGCTCTTCCGAAGGGATGTACGCGGGTTGTGGATTGGGAATCGCAGCAAGGACGCTATCGAGCGACGATCGTAGACGTTGCGCCAGATCCAGCGCAGCAACGTCGCCTGTCCGTGAAACGATGTCCTCAGCGGTGCGGCGTCCCACCCCATCCACCGTCCGGACGAGGAAGCGCGCAACCTCTTCCTCCGTCGCGTCTGTCGCAACCTCTTCCAATACTGCCGTACGTGGATCGTCCTTGGATTGGGGAGGAAGCGGTCGATACGTCGCACCGACCGCGTTGCGGCCGTCCGGGCGCATGGCTCCGAGGATCCGGTTGTCCTTTAGCAAAACCAGATTCCCGCGTACGCCGACCAGTTCGCACACCAACTCATACGTCACGGCCGCTCCGTCGATTCGGCGCTCTACGTCAAACGTAACCACGCGGTCCCACCCTCGCTGACGAATCGCCGTAATCCGTCCCCCGCGCAGATGTCGGCGCAACAGCATGAGAAATGAAAACGGTGCCTGTGGACTCTCATACTCCGCCGTTGTGCGATGCAGACTAGCGGCCTTCGGCTCGATGATCAGGCGATGCGACTGCGTCCCGCGAACCTGCAGCACAACGCGATCGCGCGTTGGCTGGCGGATCTTCTGGATCACACCGTCCACAAGGGATTCGCGCAGTTCTCCTATGCATGCTGCAATCGCCAGACCGTCCATGCCCCCTCCAGTTGAAGCCCCCTGAGGAGCCCGCTACAATCCCGATTGTACTGCCGGCGTAGCTCAGTGGTAGAGCAATGGTTTCGTAAACCATCGGTCGGAGGTTCGACTCCTCTCGCCGGCTCTTGTGACTTGCCTTCGGCATTCCAGACGATTCGCGCTCACATCGTCGCCTGTCAATGACCACCGAACTACCCAGAGCCATCACTCTGTTCCGGGACACTCACAGGAGGCAAGAAAGTGGCACCTGGTCAGCCTGGCGGACTGAGTGGAGAACGCGTATGTGCACTGCCAGTTCGTCTGGGATGTAGACGACCGATCCGTACAGCGTGAAGCGCTTCTTGCTCGGGAGCAAAGCGTTGGTGAGATCCCGGCTTCGTGATATGCGACGCTGACGTTGCCAAGCTCTTGAGCTCGTTGCAGGACGCGAAGGAGAGAAGCGTGCACCTTGTCTTCGAGAGTCATCGGACAACCTTCCAGGTTTCTTGCTTGATCCCTGAGAATGCTGCCTCAGTGGCTCTCTCTTTCCTCCCGGCCTCCGTCTGCCCCCTGCAAACACTACTGCGGAATACAACACGCTAGATCACTCCCCACGCACGTACACGTCGAGGAAGTTGCGAACCGCACGAGCGGCCGCTCCGTAGAACCCCGTTCTTCCGCCGTGGCCCGCTCCCTGTACGAGGTGGAGTTCCGTGTGGACGCCCGCACTCACCAGAGCCTCAACCAGCGACTCGGGCTGCGACAGCGACAGGTACGCGTCGAGCGTTCCCTGGAACACGAACACCGGCGGATCGTCGGGGGACGCGTGATACACCGGGCTTGCCAGTGCCACGAGGTCCGGGTCGGCAGTGCCGTGACATCGGTTGTTCCGTAGTACGGCATGACAGCGGCCACGCACGACGACGTCGTGGCGTACACCCCGAAGTTGCCCGTCGAGCGCGCCGACGCCCTCACTCAGCCCGATAAGCGTCGTAAGGGTTCCGCCTGCCGAGAACCCCCACAGCGCGATCCGGTCTCCGTCGTACCCGTAGTGCGCGGCGTTGGCTCGAAGCCATCGGATCGCCGCGTGCACATCGTGCACCGCCGCCGGGAATGTCACGGCCGGCGCCAGTCGGTAGTTGATGCTCGCCGCCGCATAGGAAGCGCCGACGATCGGGAGGACAGTCTCGTACATCTGAGCGCCGTCCTTGTCGCCACCGATCGAGTTTCCGCCGTGAATGCAGACTACGAGGGGCGGCGGAGCGGTCGCGTGCGGGCAGGGACAGGTCGAGGGAAAGAAGCGCCGGATCGACAGTCGGCACGGCAGCGTACGACAGGTCCAGGTGCGTTTCGGGCACGGCGTACGTCCCGGATTCCGGATCGATGCAGTACGCAGACGGCGCGGCACACGCCACCACGTCCGCCGCGGGTACGACCACGGTGCGCGTCGCGCTGTCCTCCCCTTCCCGAAGCTCGTGCAGGCTCGCCCGCGCCAGGTGCGTCGGCTGCGAACCGTCGCCGGCCAAGGCCAGAACGACAACCGAGGACTGACCGCCGGCTCCGTGCGAGAGACTCCAGCGAGGTTCATCGGGTCCGCTGGATGGAGACACGATGAGATCGAACGTGACCGACAGCGGAACCGCCATCTGCCACGGCTGTTCCAGCCGTAGACCCGCGTCCGTGTAGACATCCGGTATCATGTACTCGGGCGCCCACCAGTCCACGAGAACCTCCGCTCCCTCGATGTCGACCTCGACCCACTCCGACGTCGTCGACAGTTCCACCCGAAGCCTGTCGTAGGGGACAGCGGCGCGGCATCCCAGGGCGGCGATGCCGAGCAGCACCACGAGACGCACGGCGTTCCTGCTTATGGCGCGCTCCTTGACGAACGGAACACAGCCTACCGTTGATCGACGCTACGGACAACCTCTTCTGATCGATGACATCCGCTGGGAGGCGAGGAGAAGGAGACGACGGGCAGCCGTCCTGGGAGGGAGCGCTTGTACTACAGGTCTTCGTATACGACGTCCGCCGGCGTGTTTCCGGTGAACGTGTTGTCCCGCTGGATTACCTGGCACCCAGAGCCAACGTGAATGGCTCCGCCCACCAGCGCCGTGTCCGCTCCCATGTTCTGCTCCGCTCGGTTGCTGATGAACGAGCATTCGAACACCCGCGACAAGGCCGGCTCGCCGGGCCGTTCGCCTTCCAGCGCTCGGAGAAGGATCGCTCCGCCGGCATCCTCGGCGTGGTTGGTGGCAAACGTGCACGACGTGAACGACGGCCACGCATGCGTTCCCGCCGCACACACCGCGCCACCGCCGTATTCGGCCTCGTTGTTGGCGAACAGGCAGTCGATGAACGTGAGGGCGCTGTCCGATGCGTACACCGCGCCCCCGTCGAAGTCCACGCTGTTGCCGTCGAATTCGCAGTCTTCGAACGATGCCGTGCTGTTCTGCGCGTGGATCGCCGCACCGTACAGACCCTCGTTGTCCAGGAAGCTGCACTCCGTCACGGTCGGGCCCGCGTTCATCAGCGTCATTGCCGAGGTATCGGCCACCGCGACCACGAAGAATCCGGTCAGCGAACCCTCCGCGTCCTCGTAGCGGATGGTAGACAGGGTGGCCCCCGGTCCCCGAATGTCGACATCCTTTCGGACGACGGCCGTGTGCACCTCGTTCTGTTTCGGATTGTCGATCACGAAGATCGTGTCGCCGGGTTCTGCACCGTCGATCACCGTCTGCAGGTTGCCTTGATCGGGCACGGTCCAGTCGTGTCCCACCGACACCGTAACGTACGCGCTGGCGTGACGGCCGTCCACGTCGAACACGTTCAGGTTGATCGTGTACGTCCCGCGTTCCTCGTAGACGTGCTCGGGACTCATCTCGTCGCTGGTTTCGCCGTCGCCGAACGTCCAGGAGTACTCCGCCAACAGCGCGTTCGCCTCGGCGGCGAGTTCGACGCCCGCCGCGCTCGCTTGAACTAGGAGGATCGACACGTTCAGATCATCCTGCAGCCCCAGGCAGGATGTCAGCCCAATGGCGGACGCCAGGCAGACGAAGGCCTTCAGAATCGTTCGTCGTCGCATCGTACACGCAGTATACACGCCCGACGGCCGCACGCGTCCCGTTTCCGGCTGCCAACCGCACGCTGGCCCGCCGACCGTTCGTGCTATACTGCCGCGTCGTGAAGACGCCAAGAGTTCTCGCCGCAGCGGTCCCCCTGATGTTCCTCGCCGCGGTAACCGGCTGCGAGTTGTTCGCGCCCCCGTCGCCCACCCTGCTGGTAACCGTCGTCCCGGACCTCAGCGAAATTCCGTATGCGGCGCAGATCGTCTGTGACGGGTCCGCCGGTTGGTACACCTACCTGGTAAATGGAGAGACCGTCGGCCCGACGCGGGAGAGTATGCTGGACGTCGTGGTCGATGCCATGGACTGGAGTGCGACGGTGACATGGACCAACGACAGCCACAGCCTCACCCGCACCGTGTACGCCACCGGGAGCAACGGCCGACCGCGCATCACCGGCGTCCGGATCAACGGGCAGAGCAACCTGTGGCAGCTCGATCCGATGGAGCGCACGCTGCTCGAGCCGATCGTTCGCTACGACGGAGGCTGGCGGCTCGTCTCCCTCGACGTCACGGCATCGGCCAGCGCGTGGCCGTTCACCGTCTTCTACCCTCCGTACGAGTCCGGTGTCTGCCACGCGTCCTGGCACGGCTGGGTGATCGAGAACGCCGGCATCGTCTATCCCGTCTACTGCAGCATCGACACGACCGGCCTGCCATACTCGCCGACCGGACTCGACGCCGGCTACCCGACGAGCTACTACAACACGAACAAGTTCGCCGATCACGCATCGTCAACCGAAGAGGACCTGGAAATCCCGGCTCAGACCGCCAAGATCGCCGTCACGGTGGAGGACGACTTCGGTCGCCTCACGAGTGCGTCGTTCCAGGTTCCCGTCTCCGCATGCGACTTCACTTGGGCGAACAAGCCTCAACCTTAAGGAGATCTGGCGAGGCTTGCAGCCCGTCCTCCGCAGCGTATTCCCGTCGCCACAACCTGACTTGAACAAGACGAACGTCCGCTTCGCCTCGGTCAAACGCCGCCGCCTTCCCCGGGAAACCCCCGGTACCATCGTACATAACTGCCTACTCGCGTCGGCAAAAGGGGGGGAAAGAGAGTGAATGATCTAGGAAAGATCGCGGTCGTTGCTGCGATTATGGGAGCCATCTTCCTGTTTGGCGTCCTGCTGCAGCCAACCGAACCGACAGAGCAGCCCGCACCGGTTGCCGACACAACGGAGCCCGATACGGTGATGCTTGTCGAATCGGTTTCGCTGGAGATGCTCGGTCCGGTCTACTCGGAGAAGGCCGTCTTCCAAGACGACACAATCCGGATTGCGTTTGATGCTTCGTACGTCGACGAAGACGTAGAGAGCCGCCTGACGTTCTGGCTCCACAACGTGTCCAGCGACGCCATCACCGTGCTCTGGAATCGCTGTTCGATGCAGCTTCCCGATGGGAATACGGTCAACGTCATCAATGAGGCCGGGCTGTCCACGCTCGACGGCCTGCCGGGCGCAGTGATCTCGATTGCACCGTCCGGGGACCTGTTCGATGCGTTCATTCCGGTGACGCATCTCGCGTGGGCAGACGACGCGTGGACGATCTCGACCGGCGTGTTCGATGCCGGCATCTTCACACTGGTGCTCGCCATCGAGAGAAGCCCGATGGCGCACCCGTTGAACGAGTGCGAGGACGCGATCGCAGGACAGGCGCCGCGCACCGGTCAGGCAATGCGAACGGCAACGACGGGATGCGACGAATGCTGTCGGGAGGTCGTCTACTACGCCTTCCGGTTCGTGATGCGCTAACCGCGACAATCGAGATACCGAGAAGCACGACAGGACACGAAAACGATACGCCGATCGCGGCGCGGAACCCACCGGTTCTGCGCCGCGAACTTCTTGCCGACTCTCATTTGTCGTTACCCCCTACTTTGATGTAGGCTAAAGGAAGACACAACGGTCTCCATAAGGAGGTGAGAGCCGTGGTCCGCAAGAGCGAAGTCACGACCCTATCGATCTACATTCCGAAGTCAAAACTGGACAGAAAGCCCATCGAGCGGCTCGACCGTCTGGCGAAGAAGGTCGATCGCTCCATCAACTATCTCGTCGTCGAGGCCATCCTTCAGTACCTGGATCGGGAGGACAAGAAGCGCGCCAAGTAGCCTCTATAGGTCGTAGTACAGCGGGAACTCGTACGGATGAGGACGCGAGGCGACAGACGCCGCCTCGCGTCGTTTTTGCCGCATCCACTGCGCCAGTCCGTCCTGTGTGAACACGTCCCCGGCAAAGAGGTACTCCGAGTCGCCCTCAAGCGCGTCGATTGCCTCGCCCAGGCCGTGCGGTGCTTCCTCCCCCGCTCCCTGTTCGTACAGGTCGTTGTCGAACGGCCCGAGTCCCAGTCGCTCCGCGTGTCGATCGGAGACGATCCCGTCGATGCCGGCCATCAGGATCCCGGCGAACGCGAGGTAGGGGTTGCACGTGGCGTCCATCGTCCGCAGTTCGATTCGAACGTTCTCCCCTGTAGCGTACGTCGGAATCCGAACCGCTGCGCTCCGGTTGGCGGCTCCATACACCAGGTGCACCGGCGCTTCATACCCCGGCACTAGTCGTCGATACGAGTTCGTCGACGGATTCGTCAGCCCCATCAGGCTTCGTCCGTGCACCAGCAGTCCGCCGACGTATTTCAGCGCCAGGTCCGACAGCCTCCCTGTGCCCACGAAGAGGTTCTTCCCGCCCTTTACCAAGTACTGGTGGAGGTGCATCCCGCTTCCGGCTTCGCCGAACATCGGCTTGGGCAGGAACGTGGCCGTGTACCCCATCTCCGATACCACGTTTCGAACCAACGACTTGACGATGAGCGCCGCGTCCGCCATCTCCATCAGCGGTCCGAATCCGAGCTCGATCTCCTGCTGTCCGTACGACCCGACCTCGTGGTGATGGTACTTGACCGCGATCCCTGCCCGTTCGATCTCGCGGGAGATCTCGCACCGCATCGAGAACAAGCGATCCTGAGGCAGCGGAGCGTGGTACGCAGAGTAGGCCCCCTCGCCCCGTCCCGCCTCCCACACGTTCTCGCACACCTCCACCGACCCGATCTGAACACGGGTCTCGGCGCCGTCGTTGGCGCACTCGATCGAGGAGAAGACGTAGAACTCGAACTCCGGGCTGACGAAAACGTCGTCGGCAATCCCGCTCTCGCGCAGGTAGGCGGCCGCCCGGCGAGCGACGCCACGCGGGTCAACCGCGGCCGGCTGCCGCGACTCCGCCTCGTACACGTCGGCGAGCAGCGTGAGGATGCGTTCCCCTTCCCGCTCTTCCACATACGCCGTCGCCAGATCCGGCTTGAGCAGCATGTCGCTCCCGCTCACGCCGCGAAACCCGTAGTTCGACCCGTCGAATCCGACACCGTCATCCAGTAGCGACTCGCTGAACCGCGCGGCCGGAATCGTAAGGTGGCGCAGTCGCCCCACCAAATCCGTCACTCGGAAGTCAACGAACTCGATTCCATCGGCCTCGATACGCTGCTTGAGCGTCACGTAGTCACTCATCGGCACCTCGAACGAACGAAATGGGGGCCAAGCTTACCGGACGGACTCCCACGAACACAACCCGCCCGGGTCCCGCCGCTCTACCGGTGAAGGTGTCTCGCGGCGACGAACGACAGCCCCCGCTTCGTCAGCTCTGCCGCCGTTCGGTTGAGCGCATCGTGCTTGTCGAGGTAGTTGCGCTCGAGGAACGGCATCAGGCCCTGCTCCTCGATCGCGCTCTTCGGCAGGAAGTACTCCAGGATGTCCGACGGGTGCTCGCGCGCCGCGTCGATTGCCGGCGTTCCCCCTTCGTGCTTGGCCGACACGTTTGCCACGTGATCGGCGAGTTCCACGAGTTCGGCCGTCCGATCGTACGGTTGGATTACAATCGACTTCTGCGTTTCGGTGATGTGGTGCTCGAAACGTACGTTGCCTTCGAGCCCGAGGGCCGCACGAATCGCCGCGCCCTTCTCGATCGTCGCGTTGTTCACGGAGTTCGCCCAGTTGAACCCGATCAGCGACGTGGTCCCGTCTTCTCGGCTGAACAGCTTCGCGCCCATCAGCGTCCACAGCGCGGCGTACGGATTGTCGTTGCCCATGTACACGGAGATCTTGAACTCGATGTCGATCCCGAGCTTGTGCAGCATGTACGCGACCAGTACCGTTCCCGGATTCACGTTCAGCACTTGCCTTATGCCGTACTCGGTGTAGTAGGTCAGAAGCTCGTCCGCCCACTGGAGGGCATGCTCGTTCGGCTGCCCCACGCCGCCGAAGTACCCGGTGATCGTCTCCGGCCCGCCCAGATGGATGTTCGACCCGTCCGTTCCCTTCGTGTCCAGGGTCTCGACGTAGCTCGCACCCACAATCTGCATCGCGGCCGCGACGGCGAGCGTGTCGCCGAAATCGTTGACCTGTTCAGCCATGTTGCGCACTCGAATGAACCGACCGGGCATGACCTCCCGGTTGGCAATCGCCTGCTTCGCCTGCACGATCAGCCACGGGAAGAACTGCAGGGCGCTGATCTCCAGCGTGACGGCGTGCTGCTCGTCGAACCGCATCCCGGCCGCCCGCTCCGCGAGCACCTTCCGGCGATACGCCTCGATTGTGACGAACGCGCCACGATCCCGCTGCTCGATCAGCCACTCGATGTCCAAGAGGTACGGTGACCCGCTCGACCGCAGCCGCTCGATCAGCGACTCGAGATTGCGAGCCGCTGCCGCCTTGCGGTTGATCTCCTCGGGACCGCCGTGCTTCTCGACAACACGCAACAGCGCGTTGATCGTTTCGTTGCTCGGGTCAAGGATGAAGTCGTTGATCTGTCGAACGTGGGCATCGCTGATGGTAAGACGCTCTCGCAGAGTACTCATACACAACTCCTGTGATCCGTTGCACCTTCGCGGCGCCGTCGGGCCGACTCGGCCCGTGCCTTCCGCCCGCAGGACGGCCGCGAACTACGCTTCGCCGTACTCGCTCATCAGTTCGGGGAACCGTCCGACCTCGTCCTTGAGCATGTGGTAGCAGTGCTCGTCCGCGGGGAAGATGCCGGCCCTTACTTCCTCGACGTACGTCCTCATCGCATCGGTCACCACTTCCGCCACGTTGCAGTACTTCTTGACGAACTTTGGCGTGAACGCCTGGAATTGACCGATAATGTCCGAAACGATGATCAGCTGGCCGTCACAGTCCGGTCCGGCTCCAATGCTGTACACCGGAATCGAGAGTCTCTTTGTGATGAATCCGGACACTTCCGGGGGCACCGCCTCAAGGAGCAGCAGCTGGGCGCCGGCCTTCTCAATCGCCAACGCATCTTCGATCAACGCACGTGCGGACTCGATCGTCCGACCTTGGGCCTTGTGCCCACCGAGTTGACCGGAACTCTGCGGTGTCAACCCGATGTGGCCGCAGACCACGATTCCCGCATCGAGGATCGCCCGGATCCGACTGACGATCCGTCGCCCACCCTCCAGCTTGATCGCGTCGACTCCCGCCTCCTTGAGGAACCGTCCGGCGTTGCGTACCGCGTCCTCGTCGGAGATCTGGTAGCTCATGAACGGCATGTCGCCGATGACGAAGGTACTGGGCGCCCCTCGACGAACGGCCTCGCAATGCACGATGCACTGATCCATCGTGACCGGCACGGTGCCCTCGTATCCGTAGACGCACATCCCGAGCGAGTCGCCGACCAGCAGCATGTCCATGCCTGCGGCCTCGGCAAACGTGGCCGTGGGATAGTCGTAGGCGGTCATCCACGCGATCTTCTCGTTCTCCGCCTTCTTCTTGTGGAGCGTGAGGATGCTGTGTTTCTTCTTGTCCGACATGCTACACTGCCTCCCTTTCGCAAACGGTTCGCGCAGACACTACACAGGGACGCCCATCTCGCGCAACAGCAACGCGAGCGACGGAAGCGGCAGACCGATGACCGTCGTCAGTTCGCCGCGCACGTCGGCGACGAACCGGCTACCCGCACCCTGGATCCCGTACGCGCCCGCTTTGTCCCTGTACTCGCCCGCCTCCAGGTACCCATCGATCGCCTCGTTCGACAGGCTCCGAAAGGTCACGGCGGTCGTCTCGCACGCCGTCCGCTTCCGTCCCGTCTTCGCGTCGATCACGCAGATCCCGGTGCACACGGTATGCGTCCGACCACTCAACTGCCGCAGCATCAGCCGCGCCTGCGCTTCCGAGGTCGGTTTCCCGAGCATCGTCCCTCCGATCGCCACAACCGTGTCCGCGCCGATCACGATGCCGGAGTGGCGCTCGGCAACCCATCGCGCCTTGCCGACGGCCGCGTCGACAGCATACGCGCACGGATCGCCGGAGAACGGACGCTCCTCGTATCCGCTCTCCATCACACGGAAATCGGACGTCAATCGAGCCAGGAGTTCGCGGCGACGCGGTGACGCCGACGCAAGGATCAACGAGGATGCGGGCGACGTCAGGGGAACGCCACCTCCCCGATCGTCGGCGACTTGTAGAACACGCTGAACGGCTCGTCAGCGTTCATCCGGCTGTGAAGCCGCATCACCCCCGCAGCCAGCTCGCCCGCTGCCAGCCGCACGACGCGGCGGAACCCGTCCGTGAGTTCGACGAACGAATCGTCCGCGGTGTACCAGTAGTGCGAGCCGGACTGCTTGACGACGAAGTCCCACGGCTTGAACGGCGCAGCGGTCGGCGAGTACGCCCAGATCATGATGGCACCGCTGCCGATCAGCGGATCCACGCTCGCAAGCAGCTCCTCGCCCAGGGCACTCTCCCGCACGTCTTCTTCCAGCTGAACCAGCACGATGCGAAGCGTCTCCGTGCCGGCGACGTACTCGATCATCCCTACCCGCTCCTGCGTCAGTCCTAGCAGGTCCGCGAGGTCCTCCGCCGTTAGTCCGTCCAGCGCCAGCAGATCGGCCAGCGTGGCAACGGTTGCCAACGGATCGACGTCGACGGGTTCGTACGCGGTCACACCGCTCGTCCCGCCGACCGCGGTCCCGGCCGACGTCGGTCCTTGCGCCGCGCCGATGTCGAATCGTACGGTCTGTTCGCCGTACGTGATCACGAACGGCCCGCTGCTGTCGATCGCGGCACCGAGGAGGAGGATTCCCTCACTGCCCGATCCCTGGCTGGCACCGCTCGGATTCACAGTGAACCGACCGTCGAGAAACCCCGGCGTAATCTCCCGCCACATCTCCAGCGTCGTCGCAGCCGCCTCGCCACCGACCTGCTGAATGGAGATTCCGAGTGGATCGAACAGAGACTGCGTGGCCACGCTCTCGATACTCGGGTTCACGTATACGGCATTCTGCCCGACGTAGGGCAGCAACTGCGCTCGAAGCGCTGGCGAGACGCTGCTGTCGAACGTGCGCTCGTTGATGAACACAAACACGATCGCAAGGTCGGTTCCGCCGACGCGAACCTCCATCACGCCGACCAGATCCTGATCGAGGCCGGTCCGTTGGGCCAGTTCGGCCGTCGACTGCGCTGCGCCCCCGACGCCAAGCGGTACCAAGAGAAGGGAGAAGATCACGACGATCCTCTCCCACCGAGGTCTCTGTATCATCAGTCTCGCTATGCGGTTCTCGAAGCCATTGGCGGCCTGCCGTGTGGCTAGCAGCGGCCGCCGCACCACCAACCCGCGAATGCGACCACCCAGAATGCCCAGAAGAACGCCATCAGCATCCCAAGTGTGATCTCAATCGTGATCATCGGCGTTGCCACCTCCTTGCGTGCGTTTCAGCATAGCACGCGCCCCAACCCCAGACAAGATCCCAATGGAGCAGGCACGCCTTCGGACATCTGTCAAGCCGTTCCGCCCCCAGTGAAGACCGCTCGCGCTGCTTGCCGCCGACTCCGACAACCACATGGCGGCGACATCCGGTTGGGCTAGGCCGTTGCCGCGAGGGACCGCCGCGGCACGCCCCCCGTGAACCGTAGGATTCGTTACAGACACGTGTCCGCGGCCATCGCGCCCGTTCAGGGCCCATCGTAGATGGTGGGCACACCGCCAACTCAAGCCTCAACGTGCACGTGCCCGCCGCAGGCGGGCACGCAGCCAACTCAAGCCTCAACGTGCCCGCCGCAGGCGGGCACGCAGGGTACCGCTCGACCCCGTCAGCGCGTAAGATTCCAACCGATGATGGAGGAACGGACCACCGATCGCCTCGACACGCTGTGGTCGCACCACGCGACAACCGTGGAATCGCTCATCGAGCGGTTCGGTCTGCCGCTTCACGTGCTGTTCATCGAGGAAATGGCAGCGGAGGCGAACGCCTTCTTCGCCGTTCGCGACCGCCTCTATCCCAAGATGCTGGTTGCGTTCGCAGTGAAGTCCAACCCCTGCCGCGGCGCCGTTCGAGCAGCAAGCCGCATCGGTCTCGGAGCCGACGTTGCGTCCGAATACGAGCTTCAGGTTGCGTTGGAAGAGGGGATCCCTCCGGACACCATCACCTGCAACGGAAACGCGAAGTCGGCACGCTACTTGGAACTCGCCGTCGAGGCCGGGGCACCAATCATGGTAGACAACGAGGATGAGCTTCGCGCCCTCGAGGCGGTCTGCCAATCGGCAGGCGTCGTGACCCCCATCTCCGTCCGCTTCCGCGGCATGCCGTTGTCGGGGCTGACGTCGGACGATCAGTCCACGGCCGCAAATTGGACGAAGTTCGGGTTTCACGTCGACGAAGCCAACGACCTCTTCACACGGATCCGCGCCAGCGACCGCCTACGATTCGTCGGGATCTCCGCCCACATTGGAACGCAGATCAGTCGGCCGGACGGATACGAACGGTTACTGGCCCGGTTCTTCGCTCTGATCGAGGCCGCAAGGTCTCGCGGCCTAATGGTCTCCCGGGTCAACATCGGCGGGGGCTTCCCCTCCCGTTTCCTGACAAACGAAGAGGGGGAGGCGTTCCGTCGCCGTCTCCTCAATCGGATTCAGGGACGATCAGGCGTCGACACCGGGGTGACGTGGACTGATCTACCCTACGGGTACGAGCATGTTCTCCGTGGCGCGACCCCACCGTACGAGTGGATCGGGAAGGCATACTGGACGGACTACCCGGGCCATCGCATGCTGGAGCACATCCTGCAGAAACCGATGGCAAACGGGCAGACCACGGCAAACCGCCTCCACGATCTCGACGATCCCGCTTTGGTCGTGGAGCCCGGTCGATCGCTCGTCGCGCCCGCGGGCGTCACGGTATGCCGGGTGATGGGCGTCAAGATCGTCCTCGGCCATCTCGTGGTGTCGCTGGACCTCGGGATCAACAATCACGGGACAAACCTGATCGCTCCCGACATCTTCCCTGCCGCCGTGCTGCCCCGCCGGTCGGACGACCGGCCGGTCGAGGCGTTCCTCGCCGGTCGCCTTTGCTTCTCCGGCGACATGATCAGCAAGGCCAAAGTCCCGCTGAACCGGATGCCGAAGCGTGGCGATCGTCTCATCCTGTATCACACCGGGGCATATGGTGCCGACCACTTCGCGTCCCACAGCTGCGGGTTCCCGCGGCCGGCAAAGGTCGCGGTCCGCGCGGACGGTACGGCGGAGCTGTGGCGCAAGAAAGAGGAGTACGCCGACGTCTTCGGAAACCCCGGAGATCTACTGGCGACGGATTGAGCGCCGCGCTCTGCGCCACGGCTGGAACGTCAACAGGTTCAGACCTTTGAAGCACGCCGTGGCCAGCACCGTGAGAACGTTGATCCGCCACTTGACACCGGGGGGATAGGCTACCTGTGCCATGCCCGTTCGGCCGTCGTCGTCCCGTTGCGGCAGATACGAGATCCCGCGCACGAGCACGGCGGGTGTCCGCTCGACCGTCTGTCCCATGACCAGTCCCGCCATCCCGGCGATCGAATCGATCACAACGTCAATCCCACCGGACCGCGGTGTTCCAAACAGGTCGTTGCTGAATGTCACCCGAGTAATCGGATCCATCCCGGCGTAGCCGATCGCCGTGTCCTGGGATCCGACACGCCCTATGCAGGTTACCGTGTCGGTGATGATCACGCCGATGTCTGCCGAGAACCGCTGCTGCACGGCCTCGCGGATCCGCTGCGCCGTCGCGCAGGGGTCGGCCGGGAGCATCGCCACGTACCCGTCGGGCGAGTTCGTGTAATCGATTCCTGCCTCGTCGAGATAGGCGGCATGTCGATTAACAACGAACGCCGAGCTGTTGACGTGGCCGAACCCATGGTCCATCGCCGCCGGGTTCTCGGCGCGCGCCGCCATCATGTCCCGAAACGAACGAATCCGCATGATCCATCGAAGCGGGATGACGAGGAGGACCTTCCCCTCCTCGATCACCAACTGCACCTTCCGCGGATCCTTACCGTACAGCCGCCCAAGCGCGCGTGCTTTGCGGGACGGCACGACGGTGTCCAGTCGTACCTGCCGCCCCTCGAAGATCGCCGCCACTTTCGAGCTGACGACCAGCACGTCACGATCCTGCGGGCGGTTCCCGCCATGCTCCAACCGGTCGCAGAAGAACCCACCGACCGATGCTGTGTCACCATCATCCGGTCCGAGCGCACGGTCGACGACGATAGGAGTCATCGAAACCGCGCCGACGGAGAAACGGGCATTTGATTCTGTCATCAGCGTTCTCGCATCCCTCCGATTCCGTGGCGCATTATAGTCCGCGCGCGCAAACCGAGCTACGACGTTGCACCGCAGACTAGCCACGGCCGGCAAGAGTCGCCGGATACACTCCGGACTCGATCCGCACAGCGATTCCGCGACGGACCGCGTCCAGATCGTCGCGGTACGTGATGCCGAACCACTGCTCGTCGGTCGAGAGTACGTTCACCGCCGCCTCCCCACGGGCCACCAATTGGCCAACCACCGTGGGAAGGAGGAATTCCGACGTCGGGTCCCCGCCATGGTCTCGGAGGAACGACGGGAAGCGGCGTTCGATGACGTCGAGGAAAGACTGCGAGAACGCCCACGCGTTCATCGACACGACGGAGTCATCCGGAAGCTCGACCCACTCCCCCCGCGCATCGGGATACCCCACAACCCCGTCCCGTCGCCCCACCTGTTTTCGCTCGACGATCTCGAGCAGCGTGCCATCCGCGGCCACTCGGCAGACGCCGCGCGACACGGTACCCGAGTCGGACAGTGTGCGGTGCAGCGGATACCCGACGAGCCCGATGCCAACGTCCGGGTCGCTCACGCGATGCTGAAGGAACTCATGGAGGAGCGCAAACGCGCCCCGCCCGTAGAAGTCGTCGGCGTTCACGACAGCGAATGGGCCGTCGATCTCGTCGCGACAGGCATACACGGCGTGTGCGGTTCCCCACGGCTTGGTGCGATCCGGGGGAACGACGAATTCGCCCGGGACGTCGGACAACCGCTGACACGCGTAGGCAAACCGCTCTCCGGCAAAGCGCACGTTCATCCGTCGCCGGAACGCATCGACAAACTCGTCACGCACGACGAACACCAACCGCTCAAACCCCGTGGCCAGCGCATCGTATGCCGAATAGTCGAGAATGATCTCCCCGTTCGGACCGACGGGTTCCATCTGCTTCAGTCCGCCGTATCGGCTCCCCATGCCGGCCGCCATCACGATCAGCGTGTTCACGCGCTCCCCTTTCCCATACACAGCCCCGAGTGTACCCCATGTGACGGTCGGTCCCGTAGAGTGCGTCTTCCACGAACCGAATCGCTCGGATCCACCGCTCGGCGTGTCTGTGGACAATCCAGGGGAGGGACCGCTGACCCGTGCGCTGACGGTACGGACTGCATAGAACCTCGGTCTTCTTCGGAGACGTCCGTAGGGTCGCAAACACAAGGTCCTGTTTGGCTGTCAGACGTCTTGCGGCCGCGTCGCCGGCTGACTACAACCTGACACGGCAGAGACTACCCGGGCGGCAGGGTGGGGGGACTCGTGCGACGACGACATGATCCTCGACGCATTGTCTGCGGCGCCCTGCCCCGCGGGAGTCCACGTAGCCGTTCGTTCGACCGCCTCCCGAGGGGTCCAATGACCTATCCACGGCTCCAGTACGTCGACCAGTCTCAGAACGATCGCTGCTCGCAGATCGCCCAGACGTGGGCCCAGCGCACGCTCACCGAGGGCGAAGCAACGGCTGACGGGGCGTTCGCCCATGGCCTCCCGATCACCGGTCAGAGAATCGCGCTGACCTCGGATGGGATCGGCACGAAGGCCGATGCCGCCGGCGCTGTCACGTTCGACGGCATGTTTCACATCAAGAAGGGGCACGGACTGGTCAATCAGGTGTTCGAGCCCAAGCACATCGAGCGGCTCCACGGCACATCCGGTCTCGGCCACATTCGGCACGCGACGCTGGGCACAACCGATACGCTCGACGGACAGCCGATTTACGTGAACTACCCGTCCGGCGTCGCGATGGTCCACAACGAAAACGTGGTCAACTTCCTGCACGTCCGCGACACGCTGTACCGCGATCATCATCGCCTCGTCGACACGTCCAACGACATCGCGCTGCTTCTGTACACGTTCGCCGCCCATCTCGAGACGTGCGATCTGGAGCACCTCACGATCGAGGACCTGTTCGCCTGCGTTCGCGCAACACAGAGAAACGTCCATGCGCGTATGCGGCCGTCGCGATTGCCGCCTACCGCGGACTTCTTGCGTTCACCGATCCGCACGGCATCCCCCCGCTCGCCCTCGGCATCCGTGGCGACGACGACGTCGCCACGGCATCCGAATCCTCGTGCCTGGACTACCTTGGATACGAACACCTCGGAGATCTCGGCCCCGGCGAAGCCGTGTTCGTTGACCGGGAGATGCGGATCCATCGCCACCAGGGAGAGCAAGCGCCCCGCGCGTTCTGTGTGTTCGAGTACATCTACTTCGCACGCGAGGACTCGATCCTCCATCAGCGACTCGTCGCCGACGAGCGGCTGCGTATGGGGCATGCTCTTGCGGATGCGGTACGCGATACCGGGATTGCTCCCGACGTGATCGTAGACGTTCCATCCTCCGGCTACTTCTTCGCTTCCGCCCTTGCCAACACACTCGGCGTACGATACCGGCGCGGTCTCGCCAAGAAAAGTCACATCGGACGCAACTTCATCGTGCCTTCGCAGGGCGAGCGAGAGGTCCTCGTGCGGCAGAAGCTGAACCCAATCCGATCGATGGTCTCGGGCCGGCGCGTCGCCGTGGTCGATGACTCCATCGTTCGCGGGACCACGTCGTGACACCTGGTTCAGATGCTTCACGCGGCCGGTGCGCGAGAGGTGTACATGATCTCGGCGTCGCCACCGATCCGACACCCCTGCGCATACGGGATCGACATGTCCACGCACGCGGAACTCATCGCCGCGACCCACGATGTCGAAGCCACACGCCAGCTCCTCGGTGCCGACGCACTCGTCTATCAGCCCCTGGAGGCGTTGAAGGCGCTGTACGCAGACGGCAGCATGTGCTACGCGTGCTTCGATGCGCAGTACCCCACCAGCGATACCCGCCAAGCGCTGTGCGATGTCGCCCGCGAGAAGAAAGCCGCCTTCCCCCCCCGCCAACCCCGAAGCCGGCGGGAGACGCTGGTGCGACGTTTGCCACGTACGCTCCAGCAAACGGAGGTCCCATGGAACTCGAGCAGCGCATCATCCACATCGTCCGTGCGCCGGAGAGCGAGATCTGGTCCCTGGCCACGATGTCCGAAGGAAAGCCGTGGGTCCGCTACGTACGCGGCACGATCGACGACGCTCTCGTCCTGCGGATTCCGACGTTCATGGGAACGCGCAAGCTATTCCACATTCGCGCCAATCCTGAAGTGCACATCACGCTCGGGTCGAAGGACTCCACCCGCCCCGGGAGCTACCTGCAGATTCAGGCACAAGCGGTGATCAGCCAGGCGGACGAAGACCGCCGGCTCGCCTGGTCCGACCGGCTGGAGACGTGGTTCGCCGACGTCAATGACCCGCAATGCACCGTCGTGCGCGCCACGCCGTACCGCATCGTGATCTGCCCGATCGGCCGCGCCGACCCCGCCGAGGTGTGGCCCGCCGACTGAGCAGCCCGATCGCTCGGCGGTATACTCGGGCGATGCGTACGAAGCGCCTACTGATCGTCGACAACTCGCTGCATCCGATCCTGTTTCGTCCCTGGCGGTCGTGGAAACGATTCGTGGGCAATGTCCCGTACGACGTGGTGAACGTTCCATCCGGGAGACCCGTTCCGCCGCTCGAGCGTTACACGCACCTGCTGCTGACCGGATCGGAGGCGTCGATCGTCGCGCCGAAGCCGTGGTTCGACCTTGAGGCGACGCTGATCCGAGACGCGGCCGACGCCGGTCTCCCGATCCTCGCATCGTGCTTCGGGCACCAGATGCTGGCGTATGCCCTGTCCGGGCCTGCAACCGTCCGTCGGACGCCGAGTCCGGAAGTGGGATGGGTAACGCTTCACGTCACGCGGCGGGATGAGCTGTTCGTCGACGCGCCGGACGAATGGCCGGCCTTCGCCTACCACTTCGACGAGGTCTTCGACCTCCCCGAGCCGTGGCACGTGCTCGCACACACCGATCGCTGCGCTGTCCAGATCATGCGCTTCGGAGACCGACCGATCTGGGGGATCCAGGCGCACCCCGAGATGTCGCATAAGAAGGCACAAGCGGTGACACGCATCTACCTGCTGCTCCGCGGCAAGGCGGCCCGCCGGGTCATCACCGCGCTGCGTCGCCCATCGCTCGACGAAGGCCCCATCCGCACCGTCGTTCGTCGCTTCCTAACCACTGATCCTACGAATCCGCCGGTTGACAGCGCGGGCAGATGAAGCTCGACGTCGAGCCGGTCTTCAGCTTCTCGATCGGCGTGCCGCACTCCGGGCACGGCTTGCCCTCGCGATAGCCGACGAGAAGGTCCTCGCCGCCAAACCCGCCCGGCTTGCCATGCAAGTCCAGCTCGTACGAAGCCCCGCCCTTGTCGATGCTGCGCGTGAACTCCATCCGGATCGCCTCGTGCAGCGCCGCCACGTCCTCGTCGGACAACGTCGGAACCGTCCGCAGCGGATGCAGCTTGGCGCGAAACAGGATGTCGTGGATGTACGCGTTCCCGATTCCGGCGATCCGCTTCTGATCGAGGAGCAGCGGCTTGATCCGCCCGCGCCGTCCGCTGAGGAGTTGCCGAAACGCATCGCGGTCGATATCGAGCGCGTTTGGCCCGAGCACGGCCGACATTGTGTGCTGCGCGAGGCCGTCGTGTGACGCAGTGTGCGCGTAGCCGAACCACCAGAAGTTGATCGCCAGCGCGTCTCCGTCCTCGAAGTCCAAGCAAATGCGCCACGTCTCGGGCAGGCCGTCCCGCCGAACGAGCAGCACCTCGCCGCCCATGCCCAGGTTCAGCAGGAAGTACGCCTGCGACGTCTCGACGATCAACCACTTCCCGTGGTGCGTGACGCTGCGAATCTCCGCGCCGACAAGGCCGGCATCGAAGTCCTCGACGGACACGTTGAGGCACTTCGGCTGCAGCACCTGCGCACCGACGATGCGACGACCGACGAGCGCCTCGTTCATCTCACGCGCCCTGCACGTGATCTCCGGTAGTTCGGGCACGGCCGGCCTCCTTGCTCGGAATCGATCCCCGAAGCATACATCGCGGTCGGGAGATCGTACATACGCGGTCAGACCGCGCGGTACAGAAACCGATTCGTCGCCCCGTATCCGGCGCGATCGAGCGCTTGCAGCAAGAGCAGTTCCGACGCGTGCGCCGGCACGCGAACCGCCGGCAGCCCTTGCTCGACGGCCCACGTTTCCACCGCCGTCAGCAGGTTTTGCATCGTCGCCGCGCCGTCGAGCGCATCCGCAACGCACAGGTCGCGCAGCCACACGTATCGATCGGCGGCCACATCGCCACTCGATGCGTAGCCCCACGCGCAGCCAAGAAGCCCCCCGTCTGGATCACGCCCCTCGACGCGAATTTCGTTCCTCGACCGGCCGGCATAGCGCTCTTCGTACGCCGCGTAGTGACGCTCGATCTCTGCATCCGAAGCGACTGACTCCGTCGTCCGTGCCAGCGCTGCAAACCGCCGCCGGACCAAGCCGTGGGCGTCGTCGTCCAGGCGCTCCACGCGATCGACGCCTTGAACGTGGGCTTGAATCTCGTCCGTCACACTCTTCTGGTAGTAGGCGTTTCGCGTCCGGTATCCGGCCGTCTCGTACAGCACCACGGCCGCGCGGTTGCGGTCGAGCACGTGAAGCCCGATTCGATCGAATCCCTGGTGCGCGGCCCATGCCTGCACCGCATCGAGAAGGCACTTTGCGTACCCTCGCCGCCGGTGGGCCGGGTTAACGCGGATGTCGTAGATCCACGCACACGCAGACGAGAGGTCCCACGGCTCGCCCGGGTTGGCCTCCGCGACCCAGGCCAGACCGACACGTCGGCCGTCTTCGCGCGTGCAGAGCACCGCCTTGTTCGTCTGCTCGCCGACGAATTCGAGGAGTTCCTTCCGGTGCGCCGCCCGCGCGTCGGCATCGCCGTCGACCGCCGGTTCGAGGCCGTTCTCCTTCTCGGTCTCCCAGCTCATGTCGACGAAGAAGTCAACGCTGCGAGGATCGTCGAAATCCAGTTTCCCGATGCTCGTACTCATGCGCCTCCCGTTCATCCTTCGTCCCATCATTCGTATGTGGACCCTCGTGCCGCGTTCGTTCACCTCTTGGCGCAACGCTGCCGTTCCCCGTTCGATCCGGATGGGTGGCCGCGCTATCATGGCAGTACGCGCCGGCGTGTTCGAAACGGATGTCGAAACCTCGGTGCGACAACGAGACTTCGGAGGACGAATGAAGGCAACCGCACGACACATCCTTGTAGACAGCGAAGAGCAGTGCCAGGAACTGATTCGGCAGTTGGAGAACGGCGCGGATTTCGCCCACTTGGCGGCGGAGCACTCGGACTGCCCTTCCGGGCAGTCCGGTGGAGACCTGGGTGAGTTCCGCCAGGGGCAGATGGTTCCGGAATTCGATCGAGTGGTATTCAACGACGCGATCGGTGAGATTCACGGCCCAGTAGCGACCCAGTTCGGCTATCACATCATTGAGATTCTGAGTCGATCGGACGACTAGGAGGCGATGGCGTGTCGGACGAGCGCTCGATCACGCAACGGATTCCGTACGGTGTGCTAGCCGGCGTCATCCTTGGGATCGCACTCGGCGTCGCCCTAGACAGCCTCGCCATCGGGATCGGCGTTGGCGCGGGCCTTGCTTTTCTTCTCGGCCTCGTCCGCACCCTCGTGTCCCGCAACCGGAGAGTCTAGGCACATGGCGCTCACGTTGGACAAGGATACCGCCGAGCGTCTCCGAACCTCGATCAAGGAGTACTTCGCCGTCCACTGGGAGCAGGACATCGGCGATCTCAAGGTGAGGCTGCTCCTCGAGTACATGCTGAAGGAGATCGGCCCCACGCTGTACAACCGCGGCGTGCTCGACGCGCAGGCACAGGCACAGGAGATGATCGGGGAGCTTGACGGTACCTGTCACGAGCCCGAGTTCCGCTTCTGGGACCGATAGTCCGTGTTCGTTACTCAGCCGGCGAGGGCACGGATCGAGGATTCGACGCTGTATTCTCGCACAACCTATTCTTGCGAGCATGCGTAGGCCTTGAAGGAGGCACGATGAATGCACGAGCGGTGACTGTGGTAGTCGGACTAGTCGTAGCGGCGATGAGCCTATCGCTCGCAGCAGGGCCGGCACAGGAGATCCTCGCCGGGATGGCCGACGAGGCGAAGGCTGAACGCGTGGTGGGTGGATACGTGATGATCGGATCCGGCGTGGCCGTCGGCGTCGCCAGTGCCGTGTTCCTCACCGGCACCGGGTACGAGCTGTACGGATACCTGGCCGGTGGCCTGATCGCAGCACCCGGCGTCATCGCTCTCGTCACCTTGTCCCCGGTGGAACAAGCATACGAGGACTCCGGGGACTCGGAAGTCCTCTCGGCCCTTGCACTCGAAGAACTGGCGACGAACGCGCGCCGCAATCGCTACCTCTCGGGTTTCCTCAACCTCGCTGCGGGTGTCGCATCGCTCGTCTATCCGTTGAACGTGGTCAGCGCGTACGACTACTTGTACTCGGCGCTCGCCAGCTTCGGCATGGCCGCCGTCGACTTCCTGTTCCCCTCAAAGGAAGAACTCGCCTACTCCCAGTATCAGGCGCTGGCGGAGGCGTCCGGGTAGCGGGCCTGGCGCCCCCTACGGAATGGGCATTCGATGGCCCTTCTCACAGCACGCGACCTCGTCAAGACCCATGCAGGCCGCACGCTGTTCGACGGGCTGTCCATCACGTTACACGACAACCAACACGTTGCACTCATTGGCCCCAATGGAGCCGGGAAGTCGACGCTGCTTCGGATCCTTGCTGGCGTAGAGGAGCCGGATGGCGGAACAGTTGAGCGTCGTCGCGGTGTCCGTGTGTCCTATGTCCCGCAAGATGATGCGCTACCCGAGGGCGGAACCGTCGAGACCGTGCTTTGCGCCGCCGCCGTTACGACGGCGGATGGCCCGATGCCCGAGCACGAACCGTCCCTCCGCGCACGCAAGATGTTGCGACGTCTGGGGTTCGACCAGGGCAGTACACCGGTCGGGCGACTCTCGGGTGGGTGGCGCAAGCGCCTTGCCATCGGCTGCGGGTTGGTCGGCGAACCGGATCTTCTTCTGGTCGACGAGCCAACCAATCATCTCGACCTCTCAGCCATCCAATGGCTGGAGGAGTTCCTCGACCGCACGTCCTCTGCGTTCGTCCTCATCAGTCACGACCGGTACCTCCTCGAACAGGTGACCGACCGCGTCGTCGAGGTGAACCCCGTGTATCCAGCCGGATCCCTCAGCATCGACGGCCCATACAGCCGCTTCCTCGAGGAGCGTGTGGCGCAGATGGCTCTCCAAGACGCCCGTCGCCAAGCGTTGGCGAACGAGGTCCGTCGCGAGGTCGAGTGGCTGCGGCGTGGTCCGAAAGCCCGCTCGAGCAAGGCCCGCTATCGAATCACCGCAGCTCATCGGAAGATCGAAGGACTCAGCGAAACCACTCGTAGACTGCAACAGGACAACGTGCCCGCCGTCGACTTCACGGCCGGCGGGCGCCGCACACACGACCTGATCCGGGCCACGGGAGTGGACCTGACGTTGGGCGGGCGGCTCCTGTTCGCCGGACTCGACGTTCACGTCCATCGCGGAACCAAACTCGGCATCGTCGGTGACAACGCATCGGGGAAGACGTCGCTTCTCCACGTGCTGGCAGGAGACCTGAAACCCGACGCCGGCGCAGTACAGCAGGCTACCGGCCTGACCACAGCGCTCTTCGACCAGCACCGCAGGCAACTCGACCCGACCGCGTCACTGCGGCGAACCCTCGCGCCAAACGGGGACACGGTGACGTACGGGCATCGGACATCGCATGTAGCGGCCTGGGCGAAGCAGTTCGGGTTTCACGTCGATCAGCTCGACACGCCGATTGACCGCCTATCCGGCGGGGAGCAGGCACGTGCGCTGATGGCCACCATGATGCGGCAGACGGCCGACGTTCTACTGCTCGACGAACCGACCAACGACCTCGACCTGCCTTCGATCGAAACCCTCGAGTCTGCTCTCGTCGGCTTCAGCGGAGCGGTCGTCCTGATCACGCACGATCGGCACCTCCTCGACCGCGTATGTAACCAGATCATCGGACTCGACGGCGACGGAGCATGGGCTCGCTACGGCAGCACATACCACTGGATGGAGCGCGAGAAGCGAAAGCCGACGCGCGACCCGGCTCCTGCCACGCCACTGCCGGAACGCAAACCGGCACCGAGCGTCAGACCGTCCGCGCTGACCTACCATGAGAGACGCGAACTGGAGTCGATGGAGGAGCGCATTCTTGCCGCAGAAGGCGATGCAGACAAGTTGCAGGAGCAGCTCGAGGACCCCTCCGTGATGACCGATGCCGAGCGCCTTCACGACGTGTTCTCCGCACACCACGAAGCGCGCGAGCGCGTGCGCAGGCTCTACAATCGATGGGAAGAACTCGCTGCGCGGGCTGGGGACAGCTAGGCGAGCTTCGTCCTAGTGGGAGCGAACGGTTCGCACCCGCAAACGCCCACCCGTCCTGCCACGGCCCGAACCGCGTGAAGACGGCAGCCTCCCGGCCGCCTGGGCAAACTGCCGCTCCGGGGTGAACTGCCCGTAGTCAAACCCCGGAACGCGACACCGCTTGAGCGATTTTCCGATCGCTTTCTCGATCTGGCGGATCATCAGTCCATCCCCGCGTACGGCCAGCGTGAATGCCATGCCGCGTTTGTCCAACCGACCGGTTCGACCGATTCGATGGGTGTACGCGTCCACGGACTCCGGCATGTCGAAGTTGATGACGTGCGAGATGCCGTCGACGTCGATCCCGCGGGCCGCAACATCCGTGGCAACGAGCACGTCGACCTTTCCGGAGCGGAACGATTCCATTGCGCATTGACGCTGACTCTGCGTCATGTTTCCTTGCAGCTCTGTCGCGCGGAATCGCTCCTTCTTCAGTCGATGCGCGAGCCGGCTGGCCTTGTGCTTCGTACGTGTGAAGACCAGCACGCGGCCGGTTGAAGTCCGACGCAACATCGCAATGAGAAGATCGGACTTGTCCTGTTCGCGCACCGGGAACAGCGTGTGCGATACGGACTTCGCCGGCGCCGAGTGCCCGATCTGCACGGTTACCGGATCAATCAGGATCTGCTCTGCCAGCGACCGGATCTCGCGCGGCATTGTCGCCGAGAAGAACAGCGTCTGCCGGTCCTTTGGCAGCTTGGCGAGGATCCGTCGGATGTCCGGCAAGAACCCCATGTCGCACATGCGGTCCGCCTCGTCCAGGACCAGTACCTCGATCGATCCAAGATCGACATCACCTGCCCCCATGTGATCGAGCAGGCGTCCCGGACAGGCAACGATGATCTCTGCCCCATGCCGTAGCGCGGACACCTGAGGCCGTTTGCTCACGCCGCCGTATACCGTCACGCTACGGACCTTCATGTGTCGGCCGAGGTCGACGAACGCTTGATGGATCTGCTCCGCCAACTCACGGGTCGGAGCGAGAACCAGCGCACGGGATTGCCGGAGCGGTCCCGTGGTCAGCCGTTGAAGAATCGGCAGGGCAAACGCGGCCGTCTTCCCGGTCCCGGTCTGCGCGATTCCGAGGATGTCTCGACCCGCGAGCACCGGCGGAATCGCCTTCTGTTGGATCGCCGTTGGCGTCTCGAACCCAACATCGGCGAGAGTACGATTGATGCGTGTATCGAACTGGAACTGCTTGAAACTCACTGAGAATCCTCCTTGACCATTCAGAGCCAAGTCGCACCCTCAGCTCGTCGCTCTCTGCAATCGTATGGAAGTGTCCTGTGGCGAACGAATTGCACGTCTTCTAACGGCCTTCAGTATACGGGACGGTCGCCTCATTCGCCAGGCATCCGTCCTCTTGCAATGTCTGGGCCGTCCGGCCGAGGAACGACCCCACGCCTTGCCCGACCTCGCCACACCCTCGCCACGTCCGAACGGCAGGTCACAGAATCCATACAGGAAGGAGATTATCGCCTTTCATCGCCCCGCGGCTCCACGCACCTCGCCTTGCGGAATAACGCGATGCCCCGTCGAACGTCGTCCACAGCGAATGGACGCTCGAAGTCGAGCGTCAACCACAGGGCCAGGTCTTCGATCGTACGTGTGCCGTCGCAGAGGTCGAACAGGCAGCCGGCCACGCCGCGATGGTTGGCCCCGAGCACCTTGTCGAAGAACTGCTTCTCCTCTTCGTCCAGGCTCTCGGTCACGGTGTACGGCAGTGGGCCGTCAGTCGTACGGACCGGACGGTCGACCTCGGGCTCGGCGACGACCTCCCCCACGTTCGCCAACGACGACGCAAGCCAGTCACAAACCGTGTGCAGCGCCTCCAGCAGTCCGCGGACGTCGCCCGTCCGCGCGTCGGACCACGACAGGTCCGCCAAGCTCTCGATCCGCTCCTCTTCGATCTCGCACGCTAGCTCTAGCAACCGCCGCCCGGCGGTCGGAGAGGCTCCCTTGGCCAGCCGATGCGCCGTCGTCAGTCGCTGCACGCTGTAGTCCAGCAACCAGTCCGGCAGCCGGCTCGCCTCATCGATCATCGACGGCACGGCCGCAAGCAATGCTGCGACGAGCGCCACCTGCTTCAGGCGCGACGCATCGACCTTCTCGATCGTATCGAGGCTCGTGTGCCAGTACGGGTCATCGTGTCCCATCATCACGGTCGGCAGGTTGTGGGGCGCCGAACCGAACACCAAGTGATCGCTCCCCCCGCTCGGCACGACGGCCTCCCAGTGCAGCGGCCGCTGCGACTGACCGGGGACAACGACGCGCCTCGCGGCCACCGCTCGGGCGATCGGCTCGATGCACGCGTTGAGGTACGTCGGGGTCACATTGGTCGCCCGGAAGAGGCACAGTGGCTCGCCGATCAGGTCCGGGGATTGTCCTACCATGTCGAGATTCAGCACGAAGTGCACGTGTCGCAGCGCGTCCTCGTTCGCCACCGACCACGGCAGTGTACCGTAGAACTCCGGGACCCAGAGGAAGCGAACCGTCGATTGCAGGGCCACCGTGTGTCGCAACTCCTGGAACGTGCGCGCCAGTTCCAGGAGCACGGCGCTCCCCGAGGCGTTGTCATTCGCCGATTCCTGCGGATGGCATACGTGTGCGACGAGGAGCACCTCTCCGTCATCCTGATCGATCCCCGGCACCCAGGCCTCGAGCACCTGCAGGCTTCCGTCGTCGACGAACGCTGCGTCGATCTCTCCGCGTAGCCGCACCTGCCCCGTCCGGAGCTGTTTCAGCAGCCTGTCGGCCACGCGTCGCGACACGCAGAACGACGGCACCAAATCCGGTATCTCTTCGGCGTGGGGGAAGAAACTAGCGTACTGAACCAGATCGTACGATGCAGCCGCCCGTTCGCTGCTCGGATAGAACACGAGCCCGACGGCGCCGCGCGGTCCCGCCTGCTTCGACACCCCCGACGGGCGACCGGAGGCCAGCACGATCTTCCCCCTCACATCTACACCCTCATAGTCCTCTTCCCGATCGCCACCACCCACATGGACGACGGCCGCGTCAATCCCCCCCGCGGGCGAGTGGACGACAACCAACTGACGGCAGTCGGCATACGTACCCAGCACCTGTTGGGTCGGCTCAATTTGCAGGAGTCGCGCCGATTGCATCGTCCAAGCCGGCGGAGACACCCACGTTGTGTACGTTCGGCTGCGTCCGTCCGCTCGAAATGCATGAACTGCTGAGGGAATGCCGACATCCTCAAGCTGTCCTCTCAGATACGCAATTGCGTCGTCGTACCCCGGCGACGCCTGCACACGGTGAAACGATGCGATCCGACGGACTGCATCCTTTGCTCGAACCCCGGATACGGTCTCCGACAGCAACGACAGCAACTCCTCGAACGTCATGCGCGCCTCCTTGCCCCGATTTTACGGCGCGCCCCGCGACCGTACGAACCGACGCGTCGCCTCCGAACCCTGCGACCCTCCGCGATCTGCGACGAGCACCCTACTCGCGCAGAGCGCGCCGGGAACGCAGAGAGAAGCACACCTCTTCATTCGAGCTTGCCCGACAGCTCATGTTCCCCCTCGCGCCCTCTGCGCCGTAGCGGGAGAAGCATGCTCGACTCAACGAGCAAACCCTGCTCCCGCAGAGATCGCCAAGATCGCAGAGACTGGTACACCTCTTCATCCGAGCTTGCCCGACAGCTCATGTCCCCCCTCGCGCCCTTTGCAACGTGGCGGGAGAAGCATGCTTGACTCAACCACCAATCCTTGCTCCCGCAGAGATCGCTAAGATCTGAGAGACTGGCACACCTCCTCATTCGAGCTTGCCCGACAGCTCATGTCCCCCTTGCGCCCTCTGCGACGGGCGGGAGGCATGCGTTCGTGGATCGATCGGAAGGGATACCGGAGGAGACCGGCTGTTGCACTCCTGCCTCCTCACGACCTCACATCACTCACCGGTCGCTGCAGGGCGATACCGCGCGGCTGCCTGTTCGGCGAAGTCCGCAATCGAACGTCGAAGCGCTTCCGGCGCGAGAACTTCCACCGCGCCCCCCAATGCAAGCAGGGTCTTCCGTGCCTCCTCAAGATACGGGAAGGTTGCATCGATCTTGACCCATTCATCTACCGCCACCGGATTGCCGTAGAACACGCCCTCCCGCGCCCCCAGCGCATCTTCCACAACCGCCAGTCCATCCACCCGCACCCGCAGCGTAACGACGAGCGACGGTCGCGCCGCCTCCTGACGATCCCGCCAGTCTGCCCAGAACGCGTTGAGATCGAATCCCGCTGTGCGCTCGAACCCGTCGGGTTCGAGCGTTGCCTCACGGAGCCTAGAGATACGATCCACACGCATCTGACCATCCTCACCCGCCCAGACCACCCACCATGTGCCGGCCTTCGCCACCAGTCCGTACGGTGCGATTCGCCGCTCCGTCAGAACGCCGAACGGCCGAACGAACGTGGCCGCCAACCATCGATCATCAATCAACGCCTGATGAACAACAGACAGCTGCGTCCCGGATTCCTCGGCGCTCCCCCACGGCACTCCATCGACAACAATCCGCTCGCCGATCCGGCTCTGCTCTCTACGACGCCCCGGCGGAAGGGCCGCCGTCAGCTTCAGCACCGCGCCGCGCAACGGCTGCGAGAGCCCAAGGTCCTCCAGCGGCGTTGCAATAGTCGACACGAACAGCGAAGCAATCTCCTCCGTCGTCAGTTGTGTGAGTGTGTTCCGGTACTCATCGTGCAGAAAACAGCCGCCGTGAGGCCCCCGTTCGGTGTACACGGGAAACCCGGCCACACGCAGGGCGTACAGGTCGCGGATGATTGTTCGCCGGGACACCTCGAACGCCTGTGCCAAACGGTCCGTCGTCGTCCGGCCCCGCGTTTGCAGATACATCAGAATCGAAAGAAGCCGATCGGCACGCATGAGCACCCCGTTGACACTTGAGTACAGCATTCTACTTCTATGACAGAAGATGTCACAAATACCCGTCACACTCATCGTACACATCACGCACAAGGCAAAGGAGGAGACATGTCACTGAAGGACGTTCGTATCATCGATCTGCCGGCTATGCGCGTGGCCAGCGCACTCGGGTACGGCACCGAGCCGGAGAACCAAGCCGCCACGATGATCGCCGCGTTTGCCGAGAAGATCGGCTTGAAACCCGGCGACCCGGGATACCGAGCATTCGGATTCAACAATCCGAATCCGTCTCCCGGCAGTCCGAACTACGGCTACGAGGTGTGGTTGGTCGTCGGCCCGGACGTACGCGCGGAGCCGCCGATCGAGATCAAGGACATCCCCGGAGCGAAGTATGCGGTCACGCGGTTCACCGGTCTGACGAACATCGGACGCGTCTGGCGCGATCTTGTCGCCTGGTTCGAGGACAGCCCGTACACGCGTCCGCCGAACTGGTGCACCTGCCTGGAGGAAATCATCAATCCCGCGGAGACCGACCCGGCTAAGTGGACGTTCGATCTGTACCTTCCGATCGCCGCATGAGCACGGTGCTCCAGGTTCCCGCGCTGGAAAGGACCCCGACGACCGCGTAAGCTGCTGGCGGGCCGCAGCGTTCCCGAGTCTGTGGCCCATTCGCAAGGAGGCGTTGCGTTGCGGATCATCGATCTCACCCAACCGTTGTCTGCAGAGACTCTCAGCTACCCAGGCGAGAGGACTGCGTATCGCGCCGAGACGACGCCGATCGAGGGCGCAGGCGGAGTCGTTACGCGCCTGCTCTCGCTTGAGATGCACAGCGGCACACACCTCGATGCTCCGCTTCACTTCGCCGAAAACGCCCCGGACGTCGCGGCCCTGCCGCTCCGGCTTCTCCCAACGCGAGTCGTGTCCTCCCGCGGCCGCCGAATCGAAGCATCGGACGTTCCCGAAGACTGCTGCGGCCGCGCCGTTCTCTTCCACACCGGCTGGAGCCGATACGCTGGAACCCCGAGGTACTTCTCCGACTACCCGTTTCTGACGGCAACGGCAGCGCAGCGTCTCGTGGATCGGAGCGTGGCCCTTGTCGGCCTCGACACCCCGAGCGTCGACGATCGGACGAACTCGGCCGAATACCCGGCGCACCAGATTCTTTGCGGGGCAGACGTCCCGATTGTGGAAGGCCTGATCCATCTCGAGGCGATTCCTACGTCCGGTCGACCCGCCTACTTCGCTGCATTCCCCATCCCACTCGCTGGGATTGAGGCCTCTCCGGTTCGGGCGGTTGTGCTCGTTGATGAGGCAGCGCCTAGCTAGCTCGCTGACCGAACTGGGCGGACACCCGCTCAATCAGCTTCTTCCGCCGTGCGTCGAACAGCGCATCCGTTCCCGTACGATTCCGAACGCGCTCCAGCGCGGGACACGCGTAATGCAGTTCTTCCCTCGCTGTGGGAGAGGGCAGCCCAAGCAGTGCGAGCACGGTGTAGTAGAACGGCAATCGCAGCCAGCGACCGGTTCCGTCCCGCAGCTCACGCACGACCTGCACACGCCGCGCAAGATCGTGCGACGACGGGCCCGACAACTGGAGAAGGCGAAGATAGCTCACAAACGAGTGGGCACACTCGCCGACAACGCAGTGTCGCAATGCAAAACACGTGTCCTGCACCCACTCGTCCGTCCGCCGTACCGCGACCGCGACGTTCGGCGACTCCGGTGCCAACAGGAGTAGGATTCGCGCGGTCTCAATCGAAACTACGTTCCGCCGTGCCAGGTTCGTCTGAATCCGCTCCCCCGTGTACAGCCGGACCGGCGCGCGGCGGTCCGCTGCAAGATTGAACAGGCCGCGATCCCGCCCCGCCCGAACCTGGCACTCGAGTAGCCGGGAGACCAGACGATCGCTCCTCTGTATCGGCAGCGGAGCGCCGCGCAGAAACCGACTGTCTTCAGCCGCTTGGATCGCAAGCCAGAGGCTCTCCTCGACCACTCTCAACCTCCCCCGATCCTGCAGACTACGCCGGTTTCGTTTCGTCAGCGTCTTCTCGCAGCGAACGCCTCGCCGTCTGTGATAAGATGAAGACCAGTCCGATGTCGACACGCGCCGAACCATCTTTGCAGATCACGCTGTTCGGGTATCCACGCGCCTCGTTTGCCGGGGAGCCGCTGGGCATCAAGCGGCGGAAGGCCCTCGCCCTTCTTGCCTACCTCGCCGCGTCCGGCACGGACCACAGTCGCGAATCTCTCGCGGCCCTTCTGTGGCCGGAGACGGAATCGGCTCGGGCGTTTTCGTTTCTCCGCAACACCCTATGGATTCTGAACAGAACACCTATCGCTGACTGGCTCTCTGTCACGCGGCACACGCTCGGGCTCCGCCACGCCGAGACCCTGGCGGTCGACGTTCTCTCGTTCCGTCGCCTCTGCGCGGCGCGCGGACCGCACGAACAAGCGTCGTTGTCGGACGAAGACATCGCAGCATTCACCCAAGCCGTCTTGCTGGTTCGGGAGCCGTTTCTTGCCGGCTTCTCCATCGATGACAGCCCGACGTTCGACGACTGGGTGTTCAGTGAGGGAGAGGCGTTGCGTCAGGAGTACACGCGTGTCGCGCATCGTCTTGCAACCCATCACGAGGCCGCGCAGCAGTACGATCGCGCGATCGATTTCGCCCAACGGATCGTCGCCGCACAGCCGCTCGACGAGGAGGCGTATCGCCTGACAATGCGTCTTCACGCACGACGCGGAGACCGCACGGCTGCGTTGGCTCAGTACGCTACGTGTCAGAGGCTGCTCAATGAGGAGCTGGGCCTCCAACCCAGTGAGAGCACCGCGCAGCTTGCCCGCAGGATCCGGAACGGCGAGATCCACTCGCCCAGCCCGCCTAGCCCGTCACCCTCCGGGACGACACGGGGCCTACCGACGTACGCGACGCCATTCGTTGGGCGCCAGGCCGAGCGAGATACGGCCGTCCGCCTCCTGGTGAACCCCGAGTGCCGGGTTCTGACAATCACCGGTCCCGGCGGATGCGGAAAGACCCGATTCGCCGTGGAGGCTGTTTGCGACTGTGCAGCGTCGTTTCCGGGGGGCGTTTCGTTCGTCCCACTTGCCCAGATCGCGTCTCCGCAGTACGTGCCCATTGCAATCGCAGACTCGCTTGGCTCGCCGTCCGAAGAGGCCCAGCGTACCCCGCCCGACGGCGCAGCGCGCGAGACGTTTCCGTTCACCGAGCATACGCTCCGGTACTTGGGACACAGACCCTCGCTCCTCGTTCTCGACAACGCTGAGCACTTTGCTTCCACCCTCCACTGGATGCCCGAGCTTCTCAACCGGGTTCCCGAACTGAAGCTGCTGGTCACGTCGCGTCACCAACTCCGGCTGTCAGAAGAATGGGTCGTTGCACTCGACGGGCTCCCGTTTCCCGCTCACAGCTCACCGGAGAAGGCCGAATATCCGGCGGTGTCCCTGTTCCTACAGCTCGCGCTCCGGGCGAATCCGGAGTTCTCCCCGTCAGAAGATGATGTCGCGGCCATCGGACGGATCACGCGCGCCGTCGAGGGCATCCCCCTTGGAATCGAACTGGCCGCGGCCTGGGTCCGCTCCCTCTCGTGCGGCGCAATCGCCGACGAAGTCGAACGGAATCTCGACTTCCTCGCAACCGAGTCCCCGTATGCTGAGAAGAGACATCGCAGCCTGCGAGCCACGTTCATTCACTCATGGTCGCTCCTGGCCCGTGACACCCGTGAGGCGTTCCGACGCCTCGGCGTCTTCCCGGGCAGCTTTACGCAACGCGCGGCCACAGACATACTGGCTGTCTCGCTTTCGCAGACAGCAACCCTGGTTAGCCGATCCCTCTTGCGGCGCCTGGACTCCGGCCGATTCGCCATGCCCGAAGTCGTCCGGGAGTACGTCGGGGAGCGGCTGAGCGCCCTTCCCAGAGAGCGCGATGACATCCTCGACCGTTTCAGCCGGTACTTCCTGGCAACCCTGTCGGATGAAGAGCCGGTACTGAAGGGGGCGGGGCAGAAGCACGCCATGCAGCGGATCCACGACGAGATGCCGAACATCCACGCTGCCTGGCGTCGCGCCGTTCTCAACGGAGACATCGCCAGCCTGTCACAGGCATCGATAAGTCTCTTCATCTACTACGACATGGGAGGGCATCTCGCCGAAGCTCGGCACATCCTCCGCGAGTCGCTGTCGGCTCTTTCACCCGCAGGCAAACCCGATGAGAAGAGGCTGTACGCCTTCCTTCTCGGTCTGCATGCATGGTTTGATCGACACAACAACCCGGCCGAAGCCGCAGCCGGCATCCTGGAGAGCCTGCGACGTCTCGACGAGGATCCTGGCTCGAACGAGCGCGCGTTCATCACGCTACTCACCGGTTTCATGATCCAGGAAGCGCTGCCGGACGGCCATCAGCGGATCGAGTCCGTGGTCGGGTTCTACCAACAGGCTGGAAGAACGTGGGAGCTGGCAGTCGCCCGGGAACTCCAGGCATACTATTCCGCGTACACCGATCCCACATCCCAGACTGCCCTTGAGTTGGCCGAGGAGAGCGTCCGGTTGCGGACCGAGCTCGGTGACGTGTGGGGGCAAGCGATGGCGCGGTTTGCCCTCGGCATCCTCTCGAGGGGTATGGGAATGATGGCGCGTGCACAAACGGCCATCGAGGAGAGTCTCGCGCTCCGTCGTGAACTCGGACAGGACAGAATGGGGGCAATTGGCTGTCTGATCAGTCTCGGCGAGATCGCTCAATCGACCGGGGACTCCGCCACCGCACACACCTACTTCGAAGAGGCCCTGCGCGAGGCAGAGGACGTCAAGTTCACGCTCTCGACCGCGATCGCCCACCTGCACCTGGCTGAACTCACGTTTCCGTCTCGCTCTTCCGATGCTGCGCACCACGCGGCGGCCGCACTGCCTGTGTTCCACCAGTATGCCATGCACGAAGAAGCCGCCCGCTGTGAGGCGTATCTCGGGGCTCCGTAGTCCTCCCAGCTCGCGGGACGCACCAACGCCTCGTACAATCGATGCTCTCAACCAGGAGGCTGTGCAATGAAGACGATTGTCCTCGGTGCAGGTCGAGTAGGCTCTGCAATCGCGCGCGATCTCTCACTGGATCACCAATTCCGAGTTCACGTCGCCGATCGCGATGAGCAACAGCTCAAGAAGCTGGAGACGGAGCACGGGATTCGCGGAGAGCGGATCGACTTCTCCCTTCCATCCACCGTCGCGCGGGCCATCGCGGATGCCGACCTCGTAATCAATGCGGCCCCGGGCTTCCTCGGATACCAGACGCTCCGCACGGTGCTGGACTGCGGCAAGAACGTCGTCGACATCGCTTTCTTCCCCGAGGACCCATTCACGCTGGACTCCCTGGCCAAGCGGCGCGGCGTCCGCGCCATCGTGGACTGCGGTGTCGCGCCCGGTCTGAGCAACCTGCTCGTCGGACGTGCCTACCACCGCCTGGACAGAGCCCAGCGCATCGCCGTCTACGTCGGGGGACTGCCGGTGGATCGGGTTCCCCCGTTCGAGTATCGTGCCCCCTTCTCCCCGATCGACGTGATCGAGGAGTACACTCGACCGGCCCGAGTAGTCGAGGATGCACGGATCGTCATTCGGCCCGCGCTGTCCGAACGCGAGCCGATCGAGGTTCCCGGAATCGGAACGCTGGAGGCGTTCGTGACGGACGGATTGCGAACGCTCCTTCACACCGTCGACGCTCCTCAACGCGTCGAGAAGACCCTCCGCTATCCCGGGCACGCCGAGAAGGTGGAGCTTCTTCGCGAGATCGGCCTGTTCTCACCCGATCCGATCGATCTCGACGGAACCGCCGTGCGGCCGATCGATCTGACGACTGCGCTCCTCTTTCCCCTCTGGCAAATGAAACCGGCCGACGAAGACTTCACATTCCTGCGCGTCGTGGTGGACGGAGAGAGCGCCGGAGAGCAGGTCCGTATTACGTACGAGTTGCTCGACCGATTCGATCCACGAACCAACATCTCTTCGATGGCGCGCACCACCGGCTACACCGCAACCATGGTTGCCCGGCTCCTCGCCCACGGGGGCGTGAGAGAGACGGGGATCATCCCGCCCGAACACATCGGTCGTTCGGCTGAGCGTACGGATTTCATCCTTGCCGGGCTGCAGCAGCGAGGCATCACGGTCACCGAGTCGTAACCTCGCTTGGGAGAGGCGTTGCCCCCGTAGCATCTGCCACTGCTCGCACTCGCGCGAAACACGCGTAGAGATCCACGCGAGATCCCGGCTTCCAACCGGGCGGCATCACGATCTGTCGGAGGGCAACGGGACCGGACTCGGAAGCCGATCCGTCAGGCCGTCGTGCGCTCGGTAGTACTCCTCTCGCAGCAGAGCCATCACCAGCGTGTCAATCAGCTTCCCGTTCTTGTACATCGCTTCCCGCACCCGTCCGGTGACCCGGAAGCCCGACTTCTCGGCCAGTCCCATCGCGCGCGGATTCGCCGAGTGAGTCCACAGATGGACGGCGCGGACACCCAACTCCTCGAACAGGAACCCAAGAAGAACCTCCTGTGCGTCGAGTGCAATACCGCGGCCCCAGAACGGTTTTGCGATCGTGATTCCAATGGTGGTCGACATCCGCGGCTCCAGGTGTGTGTAGGAGATGAACCCGGCGAGCGCGTCCGTCGCCTTCTCGACAACCGAGAACCGTGCGCTGTCCCGCTCGTATGAAAACTCCATCGCATCGAGTCGCTTGACGTGCATTGCCTCGGTATACGTGGGGGGGAGCGCTACGTTCCATCCTTGGGTGTCTAAGTCATTCCGGAGATCGGCAAACAGCTTCTGGTCCTCTCGATGTTCTTCACGAAGCCGAACAAGCTTCCCTTCAAGCGCCAGGACCGTTCACCCCGCTTCCCATTCCGATCGTAGGATGTCTACGAGAACACCGTCGACGTAGCGCCCGTCCCGCAAGCCGACTCGCGGAACCGTACCCGTACGGCGGAATCCCCTTGACTCGGCAAAGGCCAGCGCCTCGTCGTTCCAATCATCGATCCACCCATTGACGTTGTGTGCCGGTGTTTGCCGGAACAGGTACGAGAGGAGAACCCCAAGCGCCGCCGATCCAACGCCCCGCCGCTGAGCCTCCGGCGCAATGACGATGGACAGTGATGGGCAGTGAGGGTCCCACGTGCAGTCGCACTCGCAGTACCCTGCGAGCCTGCCGGCCGCCACCTCTTCAACGGCCAGCGCGAACCCCTTCTTCCGTTTCTCCCACTCCTCCACCGCCGCCTGGACCTGTCTTGCGGAGAGCGGCGTGTCGTGTGGAACCGACCAAGGAACGTAGCGCCGCCCGGCGATCGAAGGATCGTTTACGATCGTCTGCAGCGCAGTCACATCCTCGGGACAAAAGGCGCGAAGTGAGACCGTCGCGTCACGGAAGCGGTTCGTCATCGTGCACCTACTGTACACAAACGGGCCCGGCCGGGGAACCGGCTTCGGCACAATCGGGTCGAAGCGGCAGCCGGTTCCGTGTATTCTGGGTCAACCAGAACGGGAACGGCGTTCGCAAAGGCAGGGGGGATCGACCATGCAGAAACCGGTGTTACTTCTGACAAACGACGACGGGATCGATGCGCCCGGACTCCTGACCCTCAAGGAGGAACTGGATCGTTTCGCTCAGGTGGAGGTGTACGCTCCAGAGAAGAACTGGTCCGCCGCCAGCCGGACCATGACATTCCACAAACCTCTTCGCATCACAGAGGTCGTCCTTCCTGACGAAAGCATTGGACACACGACGAGTGGATCGCCAACGGACTGCGTGGCATTGGCGCTGCTGGGTGTACTTCGCGAGTCGATGCCCGCGCTCGTGATCTCGGGAATCAACGCCGGTCTCAACGTCGGCCAGGACATCTCCTACTCCGGCACGGTCGCCGCAGCCATGGAGGGTGTACGCAACGGGATCCCAACAATCGCCGTCTCCCAACACGTCAGCCCGGAACGCGCCGACGGCACGGACTACGCAGCTGCCGCGCGGTTCACGGCACACCTTGCTCTCTTCCTCCTGAAGCGTCCGGTCCTGCCGCGTGGAACGCTCCTGAACGTCAACGTTCCGACCGTAGCGGAAGGCAGCGAGCCCGAGATCGCTCTCACCCGTCAGGGTGGTGAAGCGCACAACAACTACCTCGTCCGAGGGCTGGATCCCCGCGGTCGGGCCTACTACTGGATCGCCGGCGACCGGTTGGAGGACGGCGCGCCGGAACAGGTGAACACGGATACCTGGGCGGTAGCACAGGGAAAAATCTCCGTCACGCCGATCCACCTCGACATGACCGACACCTCCCTACTCCGAGAACTTGAGTCCCTACCAGACTTTCCTGCACGCGCGACCTCCCCCTGACACACACCCGGCGATCGATCGGGGACCTCGTCACGGGCGCGCTTCCTGCTAGAATGCAGCAACGCTGCGTCACCCATAGGAGGGGCATGGCTCATCGCAACGCGCTTCTCACGGCACTCACACTGGCGGCCGCGTTGTGTACTCCGCTCTGTGCAGGGCTTGCACTCGCTTCGACCGCGAACCCTGTTGCCCCGATTCCTCGTACGTTCATCGCGCCGTGGGACCTCCTCGCCGATGTGTGGAAGACGATTCTGGCGCCGGGTAACGCGGCACTGTGTGCCGGTTTCACTCGTTTCGTCGACGCCGAGGCCGTGCTCCCGATCGCCCACGCGAAGGTGCCGGACCACCCGTTCATGGCGTCCTGGGGCGGCAACAACATGCACTGCGACGCCTACATCAGCGACACGTACGAGGCGGCCGGCCCACTGGGCCTCAACGTGACGGTCCGGTCCCGGACGCAGGGCTTCGGCGGCTACGGCACCCTCACGTTCGACCAATCCGGTCGAATCGTTGCGGTGTACAGCAACGGCCGCGGATTCCAGCTGGAGCTTCTCGACCCATACACACTAGAGGAACTTGCATCGTACGACCTTCCACCGCGCCCGTGGTACTGGATCCTACAAGGGATCATGCCGTGGGAGTACATCGGGGCCGGCATGTACTTCTACCTCGACGAGCGGGACCGCGCCGTCGTCCCGACGACGCAGAACACGATCCAGGTCGTTGGTGTTGCGGCCGATGGGAAATCATTCGAACTGATTCGCGAGTACGACCTCTCGGAGTACGTGGTTCCGATGTTGTGGCCGCACAAGGACAGCGTCGCCTGGGTCCTACCCGATTGGAGCGGCGCGTACTACTGGTACGCAACGACCGGTGGCATGGTCGGAACAGTCGACGTACAGACGGGCGCAGTCCACACCTTGCGGCTAGAAGGCGAGATCATCGAGAACTCCTTCGCCGCCGCCGAGGACGGCGTCTACATCCTCTCCGACTACGCGCTGTACCGTTTTCGCCACGATGGAGCCGGTCGGATCACCGTGGACTGGCGCACGCCGTACGAACGTGGCCCCGGGCGGAAGCCCGGCCACATCACCCGCGGCTCCGGAACCTCCGTGTCTCTGATCGGAGACGCCGACGATGGCCTGGTAGCGATCACCGACAATGCAGAGCCCCAGATCCACTTGGTGTTGGTCGCGCGCGGCACCGGCGTTGTCGTAGGCAGCGTACCGTTGTTCGAGCCCGGAGCGAGCGGCACGGACATCAGCGTGGCGTGTTTCGAACACGCAGACGACACCGGCCAGGGGATCGGCTTGTACTCGGTGCTGATCGAGAACAACTGGGGCCATCATCGGTTCCCGTACTCGGTCCCGCAGCCCGGTCTCACGCGCGTCGACGTTGCAGGACATCCGGACGGTACGTACACCTCGGAGGTCGTTTGGGAGAGCGAGGAGCGCAGCATCGGCGTGTTCAAGCTTTCTCTCGGAAGCGGTCTGATCTACATGTACTGGCGTGACGACGCGTGCACAATCCCAACCTGGTCGCTGACGGCGATCGACTTCGCAACCGGCGAGACCGCATATCGGAAACACGTCGGAACGGGCCTCGGGTACAACAACTGGGCCGGAGCCCTCTTCCTTCATCCGGGGGGTGGTGTCGCCTACTCGACCACAATCTTCGGCCTCGTGATGATCTATGACGACAGCCGGTAGGGATCACGCCGACGAGGACGGGAGCCAAGTCTCATGAGAAACCACCGTGCCGCGCAGCCCGCAACCCATCGGGCATCTCCACCGACCGCCACCGAACACCCGGCCGCCCTGAGTTCGTTTCGAAACTGGCTACGCATCCTCCGTCACGGAGGAGACATCGACCGTCAGTACATCCCGCGTGCGCTGTTCGTCTGTGTATCGACGCTCGCTACGAGCCCGCTGCGCCTTTGGGAGCAACTGCGATACACGCGACAACTGCGCGACACAACGATTCACCCCTCGCCGGTCGTCATCATCGGGCACTGGCGAACCGGAACGACGCATCTCCAAAACCTGATGTCGCAAGACGAAACCTTCGCATTTGTCACAACATTCCAGGCACTGGCGCCCGGTTTCTGTCTAACGGGCGACCGACTCCTCAAACCGCTGCTCGCTCGATTCACCGCAAGGCGCTACCCGACACGGTTGATCGACAACATTCCGCTCCTGTTCGACTCGCCGCAGGAAGACGAGTTCGCGTTGGCCAACCTGACCCCGCACTCGGTGATCCACGCGTTCACCTTCCCTCGTCAGACGGTCGAGGTGTTCGAGCGCTCGGTGCTGTTCGATGGGCACGCGCCGGACGTGCGGACGGACTGGGTCGATACGTACTTGCGACTCCTTCGTAAGACAACGCTCGCTGGAAACGGAAAACGCCTGCTGATCAAGAACTGCGCCCACAGCGGACGACTTCCCGCCCTTCTGGATCTGTTCCCCGATGCCAAGTTCATCCACATCGTTCGCAATCCGTACTACGTCTTCCGCTCGACAGTCCACATGCACCGCACGGTCCACCAGCGCTCGCAACTCCAGTCCGTAGGGCCTGAACGCGTAACCTCACACGTGTTGGAGATCTACGAACGCCTGATGCAGCGCTTCCTTGCCGATCGTTCGTTGATTCCGAGCGAGAACCTGGTCGAGATCCGCTACGAAGACCTGGAGCGCGCGCCGATCGACCAGCTCCACGCGATCTACCGTGCACTCGATCTGCCGGGGTACGAGAACGCGGAGCCAGCATTCCAAGCGTACATCAACTCGGTTTCCGGATACCGGAAGAACCGCTACACCCTTGATCCCGAGACGATCGAAACGGTGAACAGACACTGGGCATTCGCGCTCGACGAATGGGGATACGAGCGTCTCGAACCCCAACAGCCACCCTCCAGCCGCGGGCTTCGGTAGCCAGGCTACTCAGAGTGCTCGGCCAGCAGTGCCCACACGCGATCCGCGTCGGTCTTCGCCACTCGGTTCCAGAACGGCCACGGGTCGATTGCGCCTTCCTCAATCAGCGCGAGCTCCCGCTCGACCAGCTCCGCATCGCGTAGCCCCGTCGGGTTTCCGAACATGTCGTACGTGAATCCCCAGTACTCCGCCAGGATGATGTGGTTATTGAGGTACGTCGGGTCGGACGCGATCGAACCTTCTACAAGCGCAAGTCCTCGCTCCGGGTCTCCACCCAGGAGCCCTGGCGACATGATCAGAAGGGATCCCAAACCGCTGGCCGAACTCGCCCCCCAGTACGTGGGGTCCAACGCAACGCACCGCTCGAACAACGCAAGGACCCAGAACTGCTGGCCTGCCAGCGCCTGCAGCGCGTGCATCCCACACCACTTGCCCCAGTTGTTCGCCGTCCAGTGCAGCGCCGCAACGTCCGTGACGTACGACAGGGCGTCCTCCAATCCGCGTGCCTCACGCGCTGCGTACTCCGGGTTCAACCGAAGGCTTCGCAGCCCGTACTCCTTGCCCTCGCTGTACAGCGCCTCATCTTCCTCTGTTTCGCCCTCGGTGAACATCGCCGCCTCGTAGCACAGCTGAGACAGCCGATTGAGCACAAACGCCTGCGACTGCACCGAGAGGCTCTCGATCTCCGGAAGCACAGCCTCGTAGAGCGCGATGATCTCACCCATCGTCTCCTGCACGTAGCGCGTGGCGTACGCCGCCTCGGCCTGCGCGATCTGCTCGGCAGGCGTCTGCCCCAGCACCGTGACTCCGGCGAGCATCAAGGCAGCAATCGAACAACACACGAATCTGCGCGACACACGAATCATGAAACCGCCCCTCTCCGACTGCATGGTTGGGCCATTGTCTCCGCCGCGATGGCCGCTGCCAAGGCCTACCGCGCTCGTGTCCTCACACCAAGCGAAGCACGTGTTGCGTTCCCGCGTTCGACCAAAAGAAACCGCGGCCTGCGCAAGGCACGCCGCGGTGTACCAATCGCGTATTAGTCGTGCTACAGGGGGACGACGTCGAGGGCCTGCGGCCCCTTCTGGCCTGTTCCCACCGTGAACTCGACCTTCTGGCCGTCGCGAATCGACTTGAATCCGTCGCCTCGGATCGAGCTATAGTGCACGAAAACGTCTTCGCCGCCTTCACGCTCGATGAAGCCGAAGCCCTTGTCATCGTTGAACCACTTGACTGTACCCGTCTCGCGGTCAGACATAGGTAAAACCTCCTCTATGCTAGCAGTATCAGTGTGACACGACCATCTCGAGGAGTTCTGGGATGAACCGGACTTCCTTGAAAGCGGCTGTGTAACTGGCAAGCACCGAATACACTGTACTGCATGGTGGATCGCAACACAAGAGGTCGGGCGGCACCGGTCGCACCCCATCCACGCGCGCTGCGTATCGGCTCACACACGCCTCGGATCGTCAGCGAACGTAGATTCCGCCGTTGTCGTTGATCGTCTCGCCCGTGATGTATCCCGCCTGCTCGGATGCGAGGAAACAGATCAACGCAGCGATGTCCTCCGGCTCCGCGACGCGGCCAGCGGGAATCCTGGCAACGATGCCCGCTTCGTTCTTGGCGAGGGCCGCCGCGTTCATGTCGGTCCTCGTATACCCGGGAGACACAGCGTTCACAGTGATTCGCGGCGCCAGCTCAAGCGCCAGTGACTTGGTCAGGCCGATCACGCCTGCCTTGGCTGCAGCGTAGTGCGAGCCATGATCCGAGCCCGTCATCGCGCGAAGACTACAGATGTTGACGATCCGGGCCCACGGCTCCCGGCGCAGGTGTGCGAGCGCCGCCTTTGCCGTGTACATCGCAGCTCTCAGATTGACGGCGACTGCACGATCCCAGTCGTCCAGGGACATCTCGTCGAGCGTACGATGCTGGGACAGCCCCGCATTGTTGACAATCACGCGAATTCCGCCGTACCGATCGGCCGTCTGGGCGACCATCCGTTCGATGTCGGCGTACGAGGCGACGTCCGCCTGGAACGAGAACGCATGCCCTCCCTCGTCCTCGATCGCCCGAACCACGGTCGCTGCGCGGTCCGCGTTTTCCAGATAGTTGATGCACACCCCGTGTCCGGCTCGGGCGAGTTGCATGCCAACCGCAGCTCCGATGCCGCGGGAACTGCCGGTAACGATGGCTCCTGACAAGACGGCGTCTGTATTCATGATCCCAGAGTATAGGCGGCGCTTGGACACAACGCACGGGTGTGCAGATCCCTACGCTTGATCTGCGGGCTCCTCGACGCTGAAGAGCCACCAGCGCTTCATCCGTTGGCGCCCGCGGGGCTGCCGCTCGAAGTAGATGCGCACCGTCCCGTGCTCTGCCGTCTGCGCCTCGAACCAGTGCTTGCGCACGTACGATTCCGAGCTTCCCGACGTACACGGTCCGCACTCACGCCACGTCCGCAGGACCTCGGTCACGCGCAGCCGCTGCCCGCTCCAGGCGAACTCCCGTGGCAGGCCGGGCTCCCCTCTCGCCATCGCAGTCGGATCGATGCTCGCTGCCACCGGTTCCAGCGGTTCGGACACGAATCGTTGCCCTGCGTCGGTCCTCATTCGTTCTCCCACGCATCTCCTGACTTCCGATGCCGCTGGCGTCGGTCGGATTCGCCCAAACGCTCTTGCCGATCCATCACAGCGTCCGCGGGAGCAGTTGGAGAATTGCGAAGTAGTGACACGCGCTACCGGCAAGAACGAACAGGTGCCAGATCATGTGACCGTAGGGGAGCCGCTTCCAGCAGTAGAAGACGACGCCGACGGTGTACGCTATGCCGCCGGCACCGACCAGAATCAGCGCTTCGCGCGGAACTCGCAGCCACAGCTCACGCCCGGCGACGACAATCAACCATCCCATGACGAGGTACAAGACCAGCGACACCTTGCGGAGCCGCCCGATGAACACGCTGTTCATCACGATCCCGATGGCGGCGAGCGACCAGATCGCGATCATCAACGTCAGTCCCCAGGCACCCCAGAGTGAGATCAGTAGGAACGGCGTGTACGAACCGGCTATCAGGAGGTAGATCGAGGCGTGATCGAACACCCAGAACACCCGCTTCACGCGCGGCGGCTGGATCGCGTGATACAACGTCGACGACAGATGGAGAAGGAACAGACTCGCTCCGTAGATGGCAAAGCTGGCAATGTGAATCGCCGTGCCGTACTGCAGCGCCCGCAGCAGCAGGAGCGCCAGGCCCACCAGACTGAGCACCGCGCCGACGCCGTGAGTCACGCTGTTGGCGATCTCTTCACCCATCGACCACTTGGGCGGCATGATCTTAATCCGCTTCCTTCGTGCCATGATCTCGATGGTATCCGAGAACGGCCGAAACCTGTAGCGTCAAAGCGGTGTCTCGACCGTACGCCTCTGGCAGAGATCAACGATACGCCGTACGGAGGACCTTGGTTTGCGCGGCCACCCCGGGTCAGTTCTCCCTTTGCGCGGAGATCGGGTAGGATATCCGGTTACATGTCGGCACTAGCGGGTATGGTGAGGGGTTCTTGGCACTATCAACGAGTATCGCGGCACTGATTGCCGGTCTCGGGGCCGGAATCGTTACGGGACTGATCGGGGCGAGCGCCGTTACGTTTGCCGTCCCGGTTCTCGTGATGTTCGTTCCGCTGTCCGCGTACGACGCAATCGGCGTCAGCTTGCTGACCGACGTGATGGCTTCGCTTGTTGCCGCGTGGGTATACCACAAACACGGACGCCTCCGCGTCCGCCCCGCGCTCATCATCGCCGCCGCCGCTGCCACCGGCGCACTCCTCGGGAGCTGGCTCGCCGCGTACCTACCGGACGCCCACTTGGGAGCCATCACCGCCGTCGTGATCCTCTCCACGGGGATCCGCTTGGCCGTTCGCCCGCAGAGCCTTCTGCTACACGAGTCCGGGAAGCCGCGCCTTCTGATGCGGATTCCCATTCCGGAAAACATCCTTCATCTGATTGCCGGGATCGTGGGCGGCCTGGGTGTCGGAATGATCTGCGGAGTGTACGGTGCAGGGGGCGGCATCAGCATTCTGTTCCTTCTTGTCTACGCGATGGGATTCTCTCCCCACGAAGCCATCGGTACGTCGGTGCTTGTGATGGCGTTCACGGCCGCGTCGGGCGCGTTCGGTCACGCGCTGTCCAGCACGCTCCCGTGGGCGATCGCCGGCATGACCGCCATCGGCGGGATCCTCGGCGCTTTGGCGGCGGCCGTGGTCGCCAATCGATGGCACGAACGCCGCCTGGCCCGGGTCGCCGGCATCACGTTCACGGTCCTCGCGCTGATGATGTTGATCAGCCAGTACGTCCTGTAACCACCGACGGGGTCAGGTGATCGGGTAGTCGAAGTCTTCGGGCGTTCGGGGAATCGGTCGACCGAGCATCCGCAACATCGCAGCGGCCTTCCCCTGATGGTGGTACAGGTGAGTGATCGTACGCATCACGACGTGTCCGGGGCGGTACACGCGCTCCCTCCCGCGATCGATCTCCATCCTCCGCGCCGTGTTGAGTTCGTCGAGCGATGCACCCCGCAAGTACGCCTCCGCCGCCGCAAACGTGTTCTTTCGATACGTTTCCAGTGATTCGATCGTCGGATACAGATGTTCGTCCTCTTCCGCGTCGGCCCGTCCTTCCAGCACGCCGATCCAGTACTTCTCTGCGCCAATCGCGTGATGAAGTTCGAGCCGCACCGACGATCCGTTGAACTCCGCCAGCGAACGATTGGCCGCCTCCTGATCGAGCATCTTGGCATGCGCCAGATACGACGCCAGGTTCCGATGGGCCCGTTCGTGCACTTCAAGTAACGCTTCCGCCGTGAGCACGTGCAGCCTCCTCTTCCGCCGCCTCGGGTTGGTGCTCCTCATCGTACCGCGCAGGCAAGTCGCTGGCCTATCGCGATTCGATTCCCGGGCGGTCATCGTCGCACGGTGACTCTCCCCTGGATGATCTTGTTCGCCGGGCGGCCGTAGGCCATCGTCTCCCGCGCGAACTCCTGCCCGCAGTTCGGACAGTGCAGGTCGCCGTGCGTCTGATCCTGGACGATCTGGTCCTGGAAGCACTTGACCAATCGCCCCGGCCCGCCTTTGCGATACTTGTAGAGCAACGCATCGCACGCCGCGCAGTACACCCTGATCGTCCGCGTCTTTCGTCCCAAGCCCATGACCATTGGACAATAGCCGATCGGACCGACATGACCAAAGGCGAGCGGGAATGGATTCATCATCCTATGTCGGACCCATTACGTAGGACACGTAGCGGTCAGATGCTTGTCAGGGTCTCGCTTTTTCTCACTACGTGCCGCGCGTAACGTAAGACACGTAATCAGCACCCAGCCCCCTTCGTGAACCCGTCCGCGTCTTCCCACCCAAGCCCATGCCCATCGGGCAATAGCTGATCAGATCTGCATGGCCAAGGGAGTGCCGACAAGCACTCCGTCCTACCCCTCTACATCGAACCCTTCATGAAACGCCACGGTCCCCTGCGGAAGCGCCCGTCAAACGAGAGAGCGAAGAATACCTTCGGCGACACCCCCTCGTAGACAAGCCCGGCGACGTTCTCAAAGCCGAATCTCACGTAGTACGCCGGGTGACCGACCAGGCAGCACCCTTTCGCGTCCAGCGTTTTCAGGCGTGTCAGTCCTTTGTGGATTAGGGCAGCGCCGATGCCTTTCCGCTGGTACTCGGGCAACACGGAGATCGGTCCCAGGCCGTACCAGTGCGTGGCGCCGTCCGAGATGGTCACGGGGGAGAACGCGACGTGCCCGACGACTCGGCCATCAACTTCCGCGACCATTGATACGGTCATGGCGTCCGCGGCACGCAGCGCCTCAACGATCAAGTGCTCCGTGAGGTGCTCGTTCTCGGGAGTGTCAAACGCCGCAACGGTCACCTCTCGGATGGCAAGAATGTCGGCATCGGTCTCTTCTCGAATGATGATGTCAGGGGTCATCGAACTGCCAGTCCTTCCTACGGGAGATCAAGATTTCCTAGTCGGATCGCCGCAGCGAGGCCCGCTGCGTGGACATCCGATCACGCACCGCTTCAGCAGGGAATGATCGCAGGTCTCCACCGCGATGCAAGGAACTGCTAGGCTCGCCGGGCTGTCTGTGCCCCTTCACTTGTAAAAAGGCGCTTCCCACGCCGCGCAGTACGCTTTGATCGTCCGCGCCTCCTGCCCAAGACCATGACCGTCGGGCAATAGCTGGTCAGATCTGCATGGCCAAGAGATCGTCGGAGAGCTCTCCAATTGAGTATTGCGTTCCCGGAATTGGCAATTGAGTATTGCGTCCCCGGGAGTCCCTGCAGGTTGGAGAACCCTATGTCCCTGGCTGATCCTTCTGGCTGCTCAAACGTCGCGCTCCTATGCGAATGCAAACGTGCGCTTCAGATCGTTCATCCAGTCGAAGGGGATGACTCCGTCGTGTTGAAGACGCCCAACAACGATTCCAGGTGCGATTCCGAGTCTCTTGGCGAATGTTCGGACCTTCGCTCGCGAGATCACCGTCTCCGAGGCTAGCCCCACGAAATCCGCTTCGGGAACTAGGTAGTCCGCAGCAAACCGATTCGCCTCATCTTCCTTCTCGGATTGCACTGCATCCTCATCATCGATAAAGGTCTCACGCTTCCCATGCAAGAGCACGTGGGCTGCTTCGTGGAAGAACGTGAACCAGAAATGGTCGTCCTTGCGGTGGCGCAGGCTCTGGAGAATGAGAGCTTTCTCGGCCGAGAGCCAGCGCGTCGCGCCCGAGAGTCGCGTCTTTGGCAACTCAGGCACGAAGACCAGTGCTACGCCTGCATCTGCACACAGCTGTTTCATCCGAGGTTCGGATACCGAGGCTTTCAGATTAGGAATCGGGGGACACATACCATGACTCGGTCTGGGGTGTTCACAAGTTGCTGGATGGGCTGACGCCTCCGTCACTGCATTGATGCGGCGATTGCCGCAGGGAGTTCGGCGGGGGCGAGGATTGGGAGCTTCGCACGGGGGAACCCGGCTTGATCGCGTGTGACGATGGCGTCAGCGCCAACGGTCTGCGCAGCTTCGTGCAAGACGGCGTCCTCGTAGTCGGGAAACGCAAGCTGTAGCGCGGCATCGAGCACTTGCTTGTCGACGGACGCTCCTTCGAACATCGCAAGAAGCGTGTGAATCTCCTTCTTTGCTTTGGCCGCACTGAAGCTCTTGGCCGCGATGTAGTAGATCGTGGTGATCGTCGTGGCACAGACTGCGCCGTCGATTCGTCCGCTATCCACAAGCGAGAACAACTTCGACGCGGGATCGACGTGCTGCTCACGATCGAGGAGGACATCG
>Ga0272442_10000480_pt1 | contig 64027 bp, 43 predicted proteins | sample SSMForm2O_FD_200262 | JGI IMG/M metagenome (GOLD analysis project Ga0272442, IMG submission 200262) | Marine sediment archaeal communities from Little Sippewissett salt marsh, Falmouth, MA, United States - SSM-Form-2O | ecosystem: Environmental > Aquatic > Marine > Wetlands > Sediment ...
TTGAGTACTGGATCTCTACGGGTGAATATGTCCCCTGAGGTGTCCAGAGTATGTTGTGAGTTGAGCCTACCGTCCACTTGAGGTTTGAGGTATCCGGTGCGTCTATTGCGATATCACCCTCTATCTCAAAGGCATCGGAGTCATCAGTAACCTCAGAATTGTCACCGTCGGTGATCCTGATTATGGCTGTCTTTGAGTCTGTTGTAATATCGCCTATTCCCGGTGCCCAGAGGGTATAGGGACTAGAATCATAGGCAACGGTCGTCGATACTTCATCCCACGGGGCTATGCCTGTATCTGAGAACTCTATCTTTAGATTGCCCATGTCTGCGGTGCCAAGAGTGGTCCATTCTATGTTGAAGGCCGTGCCTACTTCTAATACATCATTCGTATCGGGTGAGGTTACTGTAATACCTGATTTCATCATGAAGCTTGGCGAATCATCATATGCAGCTGCTAAGCTTGCGTCAGAGACCCTTATCATGGCCTTATCCGGTGTAAGGACATCCAGATCTGTCGGTATGCCCCAATCATATGTGCCTGCTGCTGCTGATGTCGATGCAGTTATGACAAACGCCGGTGGCCATGATCCGCCGTCATCGGCTGAGTATTCTATTTTGACATTGGTAACCGGTCCTGTGATGGACCAGTCGATATTCTCTGTTGTACCAATAACCCACTTGGAGTTGCCGTCAGGTATATCGACTGTGATAGTAGGTCTTATCTCAAAATTATTTGATGTATCGGCTGCATCAGCATTACCCGGATCGCTGATTTTGAACTGGCAGCCGGTTGCCTTGACGTCGGTCGGCACTGTCCAGCCATATGTACCAGAGTTCGGCACAAATCCAGTATCCGTAGACTTATAGTCTATGTTGTGCCAGTCTGAGCCGTCATAGAATTCGAGCTTTGCGGTCCCCACTTCCGACTGAAGGTCATGGTTATTCCACGTTATATCTAAGGAAGCCCCACTTGAAAGTGTAGCAGAGACCGCATTGAGCGTAAAGTTGGCCTTCATATTGAATGTGGTTGATACCTGGAATACCTCATCTGCCTGACCCTCTGTATCGAGGTCCACGATCTTAATTGTGGAATCCTCCTCAACCTCATCAGGTAAGAACCAGTCATAGGTCGAAGTGGTATCGCTGTCTACCGTAGCGCTTATGATGTTATATTGAGTGTTTGCATAGTAATATATCTTTATGAGATCTAAAGAGCCATCCGTATCCCATGTAATCGTCTGTGTTGTGCCTACCGTCCAGTTGGTAGGGATGGTACTCGGCGAATTTATCGTTATGGCACCGATGATATCGAAGCTCGGGGATAGGCCATAGACATTGGAATTTCCTGTGCCACCCGATTTATCGACTACCTTCACTACAACATCACCCGAAATATGGTCTTGGACGTTGTCCCAGTCGACTTCGCCCAAGGTCGCGTCAACACCCGTTGCAATTGAGTAATCGTACGAACCGCCTGATCCAGTCGTACTATACAATACATCTACCTGTGTAACCTTGGCAGTGCCGTTCAAGCTCCATTGGACAGCGTTCGTATTGTCGGTCGCCACTATTATATTTGAATTGGCCGCAGGGGTAGATACCGTTATGACCGGTCGTATTGAGAATGCGGCCGCGGACTCGATATCTACGTTCGAGTCGTTGTGGTCCTGTATCTTAATCCAGCAATCCTCTGTATTTTCATCGGGAATACTCGATACGTCATACTCGTTGTTGCCGGATGCATGCCCGGTATCATTCTCTACTATTATTCCGTCATATGCACCGCCTGAAGAAGTCTTATAGTAAATATCGACTGCAGTGATAGAGCCGTTTGCGGTCCATGTAGCCTTGGCCGTATCCCCTACGTACCAGATCTGCCCGCCGTTCGGGCTCATCACCGTAAATGAACCTGTGATGCTGAAGACATTCTCGGATTTATCCGTAACCGGTATGCCACCGATACTCGTCAACCTTACCTTGACGTTGTCATCGATAAAGTCAGGTACAGGATCCCACTCATATGATAGGTTGCCGGATGGATAAGTTGAGTGAATAGTATGGAAATCCAAACCGAAGTCATCATTAGAATATTCTATGTGTAAGTTACCGATAGAGCCCCATTTATCCCACGTGATATCAAACGTGCTACCGACCGCCATGGTATCATAACCATCCGGAGCAGTCAGGTCTATATCACCGATAATCCTATTGTCGTTTGTGGACTCGTCATATACCGTTGGAATGTCATGGTCCCTTACCCTCACCTTGACAGTGCTTCCTATATTATCATCCACCGGATTCCAGCTGTGTGTCTGGGGGCTCGGCGTGGCAGTAAGGTCACTCGTTATCGGATTCCACGAACTTCCGTCATGGTAGTCTATGTCGAAGCTTGAGATATTGCCCTCATAGCTCCATTCTATAGGATAGGACTTCTCTGCACCCATGTCTTCGGCGTTCATCGGATGCACAACGGTGATATCTCCGTATATGTCGAACATACCGTCAGATTCGTCGGTCACATAGGTCCTGTCAGCAACGGCTTCTATCTTTATCTTGCCCTGGGTTGTCGGGTCGTTCGGTAGACTGTATAGATATGGCTGTGAGTAAGTTGGCGCAATCGTTGCAAATGCGCTACCGTAGCTTTGTCCATTGTCACTTGAGTAGAAGAGATCGATATTGCCGATAGTGCCCGCATAGACCCAGTATATATCTATATCTGTATCTGTGCCTATTACATAGGTATCCGTATCGTCGGGGTTTGTCACCTTAACGGCACCCTTTATCTCAAATGCCCCCGATTCCGCAGAGACCTCGAGGTCCGTATCCGTATACGTATCGTCTATGACCTTGATCTTGTTATTCGTGCCGATAAAATCTGGAATGGTCCACTGGTAAGTCTGGGGGCCGTCCGTGCCGTCTGCCGCAGTCGTAATCGTCTCTGAAAAAGTGGAGCCGTTCGGAGCGTGCAATATTTTAATCTGGCTGGATCCCCCGAGATCGCCATCTCCTAAATCGCCGTAGTTTGTCCACGATATGAGCTCCTGGCTTGGCAAACCATCATTGGTATTATCAACTATCCAGGCATCCGCGTCCTTATCGGCAGTCGTGGGAGCCGATACCGTTATCCTTCCCTTGATTTTGTTATCCGAACTCGAGGTAGTATCTATATCATTAGGATAGGCATAGCTCATAACCTTTACGCGCATCTTATTATTGATATCGTTGGGAATCGTCCAGTTATATGAATATGACGTACCACTCGTAGCAGGATTGGATATGGCAGCGCCTCCCGCGATATCCTTATTATAACCATTTCCCCCACTGTTCGTATCATATGCCAATTTAACCTGAGAGATCGTACCATACGTCTTCCAAGATATATCATACCCGCCGGATTGCGCAACCTCCAGAGTCACGTTGCCTGTAGGCGCCTCAAGTGCAAGGCGTGACTCCATTATAAGGAACGAATCTGATTCATCGTTTATTGTGCCGTCTGTTTCAGAAGTAATCTTCAAGCTAATCGTGGTGTTTCTCTCGATATCGAGGTCATCCGGTATGCCCCACGGATACGGAGATGAGTCATCATCAAGGGCTGTAGCAATAGTCCTCGTATAGTCAGCAGGATTATCTATCGAATATTGAATCTTTACCGTACCCAAATCACCCACTTTCGTCCATGATATATTCTCGGTCGTGCCGGCTAACCAAGTAGACCCGCCCGCGGCCTCTCCAGTTAAATCGATGTTTCCTTTTACGCTGAAGTCAAACTGAGATTCATCATGAACATCGCTCTCATTTCCGGTCTTATATACCTTTACGCGTACATTGGGGCTGACCATGCCCGGCACATCCTGAAACGTCCATTCATAGAAAGAAAGATTCGCATATTCTGTATTGTAATTCTCCAAGGGCGAAAGCGAGACGGTATTAATGGTACCATCAAACGGTCCGGTCGCACCGTTAGTCGAGTATTTCAGTTCTACGGTTCCCGTAAAATCGGAATCGGCCGGTATCGGCTTCCATCTAATGTCCATTGTATCGCCAACAGCGAAAGCGGGTAAGCCCGTCTCATTCGGGTAATCAAGCTTTAACTGCGGCTTAACCTTGAAGAGGTCGCTCGCATCCGCGGTACCGTTTACCAGGCTCGTATCTCCGTCAAGAGCCACCTTTACCTTACATGTATTCGTTATATGGTCACTTAAAACGGTCCAGGAATATGAACCGCCGTTTATATCCTCCGAACCCGTGGTCAGGATATAGTCTCCGGGGTAAGTCGTTCCGTCAAGTGAAAGCCTTATCTCGGCCGTTCCGGATATGGTACCGTTAACGTTCCACATTATAGTCTTCGACTCACTCGTATCGCTCACAAGAACCACGTCATCGAGCTCCGGCGAAGTAACCGAGATGCTGCCTTTTATCTTTATGGGAACACTTATATTCTGTATAACGTTTTTATCATGGTCCTGCACCCTGATATAGACTTCGTCGTGTATATCGTTATATACACCCCAGGTATAGCTTCCCGTACCATCACCGGAGTCCGCTTGGATGCCGGCGGGATCCGTTATCAGGCTCCAACCGCCCCCTGTACCCTTCCTATAATGTATATCTACCTTGTTCACGGTGCCGTCCAGCGACCAGGCGATATCTTTATCCTCCCCCACTCTCCAGACGATACCCGCGGTATCGGGGTTCGTTATCGTTATTACGGCGTTTATGTCAAAGACCGCGTCCGAATTATCTGTTATGGCGGAGAAGCTTGCGCTCTCTACCTTCACAAGCGAGCTTTCACTCGAGGGGGCCTCCGCCATCCATTCGTAATATGACTCACCGGGCCAGGAGGTTCCGTAGTTCCAGTCGGCGGAGACGGTGTCTATGGGATCCCACGAACCGCCGCTATTCCTCGATATGGATATGTCCACGTCTCCCCAGTTACCTTCGTATGACCACCTTATGTAGTTGGTTTCGCCTATGTCCCAGGTCTCTCCTCCATTGGGGTTCTCAACCGTAACGGTTCCGTTTATCGCAAAGGCGTCTGACGTGTTGTTTATCTGGTCCGGATACTGCGTGCTCTCTATCTTTATCTTCGCTCCGCTTACGGGCGGTCCTGATACGAACCACGGATAATAATAGGTAGACGCGCCGTATTTCTGGCCTTCAGGCTGATACTGATCGTCGCATGTAATTATGAGGGTACTGAAGTCAAAGCCGTCCCTTGCAAGCCATAACTTTACCGTTGCATATTCACCCACAAGACTCCATCTTATGTCCTGGGTAGTTCCTATGTCCCATGACGAGCCGGATGTGGGCGCCACCATACTTACAGAGCCATCTATTGTGAAATACGGGGAAGTGTCGCTCGTGATTGGCGTTATACCCACACTTTCGAGTTTCACTTTAGCGTTTTCGGTAAGAGGCGGGGTCACTTTAGAACTCCCGCTGTATGTATTTGTCGAAGGATATTGGTTTCCTGGATCCACCTCGTCGAAAGATTCCCATGCCCCGTCATCACGCTGCACCCAGATCCTTACCGCCGTCATATTGGGGGCTTTATACTGCCATTGTATATCCGGTGTAGTCCCCACCTGCCAGGTATCTCCTACTCCGTCGGGCTCTACAAGTGAAAGCATGCCCTGAACGGTGAAACTGGCGTTAGAGGTGTCATAGACCCTGCTGTCGTCGGCGTCTTCTATCTTAACTTTATGGGCTGTTCCGATTCCGGCATCCACAGGATCCCAGGTATAGGGGGATGAACCCGCCGCATAACCGGATGAGATGGTAAGGTTATAATTATTATCACCCGCGCTTTCGTCTCTTTTTATTAGAAGATTGCCTATATCGGAGGCATGGCCGTATATAGTCCAGTTTATGGTATAAGAGCCGCCGTAATCCCAGGTCTCGGCGCCGTCAGGCTGGTCCAGGACGAGTTGTCCGATTATCTCAAAATTGGCGTCCGAGGTATCGGAGCAGTATTTATCCTCTGAGGCAGATCTGCCCAGTTCATTATAGTATCTGTCCCTCACCTTTATTCTCAAATCGTCATCTATCAGATACTGGTCAGAGGGTATCTCCCATACATAAGTTGAGACGAAATCAGGGTCAGTGGCATCGCCCCCGGTACCGCGGGAGGCGTATCCTTTTGTGGAACCGGCTATCTCGTAGGAATATGTGGAACCCCCGTCATAAGAGACCCATAATTCCAAATCCTGCAATGTGGTGGGGCAATACCATTTTATATTGTAGCTTTCAGGGCTTGACGTGTTTATGTTGGTGCCGGAGGGGTTCTTACAGACCTTCCAGATCTCTCCTCCGTTGGGCTGGATAAGGACCATAGGTTCTAGCTGTGTGGCAAAGAAATTGCAGAGTGCGTGCTGGCCGGCCTCACCTCTCGAGAACTCTGCCTGGGTACCGCTTGAGACAACATTTGCCGTATGTTTTATCCTGTGGAAGTAGGTTCCGGAGCCGGTGGAGTCCTGCGAACTTTTTACAAAGGAAAAATCGAGATCAAAGGTGGAACCGAGATTATGCTGCGTCGTGTGGACGTCTCTCTTCAGAAGGAGCTCGCCGCCTTCGGCCTTACCGAGGGTGCCCTGTTCTACCAAGTAATACGCCACATCTGCGGGCCCGGGATTTGCCCCTGTTCCTGTGGCGTAATAACGTCTATTGAAACCGACCTGGCTATCGCTTGTTATCGCGCCCCTTATCTCCGACTGGAGTGACGAATACGAGAGCCTCTGGTCGAACCACATCCAGGCCCTATTCCTGTCCACATACTTCTGTGTTCCCGAATTGTCTTTTATATCGTCGGTTGATAAGAGATAGTCAAGATTGAAATGGGCCGTTCCGCCGTACGCGTAGGAATCGTCCTCCAGGGATACCACAAAAGTCCAGACGTTCTGAGCCGAGGTGTCATTACCCCCGGCAGCAGTATAACGGGTGAGTGTGAGCTTGTCGTTAGCCTCGCCGTTTTCATCGAATAGAATTTCGGAGGTATATCTATAAGCATTATTGACGGTTGCGAGCGAACTGGCATTATCTGTTGCAGTGGATACGGCAAAGGTCTTGTCCGGCTCAAAATCGACGGCAGATGATGAACCGGCAGTCTGATTGGTAAGGTTAACTGTCTTTGTAAGCTGGCTGTTGGCTATAGCAGTCTCAATATACTCCACCTGCCAGGCATCGCACTCTATTACAAACCATACAATCTGCTTATTTAATGAGCCGGTTGAATGCCTGTGGAGCTGAATGGTGTCCGAATCCTGGAACCTGGCGCCCCAGCAATGTGATGCAGGATCCTGCACCTTAGAGTTAAGGTGCGTTTTATAGCTTATGATAAGTACCGTCTTATCCAGGTCTACCTTGTTTACGTCGATATAATGGTCGTCTGAGGAATCCGTAAAGCTAGTGGCGCCTTTCTGCACTCTAGTCCTTGCAAAAGTGGGCAGAGCTGTCCCCAAGAGAACGACCGAGGAGGCGAGAAGCGGTATGAAGAAACAGAAGACCAATGTCCTCAAAAGAGAGCTTCTTCTTATGAGCCTGCGTTCTCTAGCTTTCATGACCCACCTCCGCATATAGGCAAAGCGCGCGCCTTGCCGGCGTTCCGTTGCACAGCTTGAATTATGATATATTATAAATGCCATCTTACTACCCTCTCTGGCCGCGGGCGGGATGCGGTGAGCCCTCTTACGGCTATCTCACTTCCGCCGCTTCTATCACATTATCCGCCGCGTAATCTCCAACCGCTCCTTCGATATCCATAAGCTCGTCATCCTCGAACCATATGATGTATGCATTCTCCACTTCCACCTTCTCAGCCGGCTTATTGCCCACCTTAACGGTATTGTAGACCTTCTCTATTTCGGCGGCCTTGTAAATCTTATTGAGTTCCCTGAGTGATGTGGCACGCACCCTGCAGCGCTCAACGGGAAAGCTCTCCACATTGTCCGGCATCTCTATTATCCCCGGTGTTACTTTTATGAGAATGCCGTTGGTATATGTGTCTTGGGCAACCGCGGCCTGTATACCGATATTGAGAGTGAATAAGCAAACTAAGGCAAAAATCTTTACAATCTCTTCTCCGGTGAATCTGAATGATTTTCTTTTTTTCATGGCGCCTCTCCTTTCTCAAAAAGGCGTTAACGCCTTTGATCGATCGATTTAAAAGAAAAATCCGCAGGAGAACTGCCCGCGGACTTTATGCTTAAAACACCTTTCATAACGGCTCCGTTCCATTCCCCGTGCCAGCTTGCCATAGAGCCGTCTTGCGCGGTCTGTATGGCCTCCCATACGATCTCCTTGCCATGTATGGTCTTTGAGTAATTCGACCTGGGGTAACCAAGCTCCACTAAACTGGAAGACCAAATAGCGTTGTTCCTGAAATGTATTGTGTCTTCATCATTTAAGACAAAAACAGGGCCGCCTATATGATTTACTTCCACGTTCCAGGAACGGCCCTCAAGTTCCTTTTCGGCCTCAATCACCTTCTCCCGCTCTTCTTTAAGTTCATCAAGAGCTTTTTCGGTAAGCCGTATCTTCCAGGTATACTTCTCAGGGTCTCCGTCAGACCTTATAGCTAATTCCCGTTCGCGCTTGAGCATCTTTAGTGTCCTGTCATAGGTGGCAATGGTCCCATCCAGGGCTGTCCTTAAACGCGTTGCCTGCCTGTAAAAGTAAGCACCGCTTGCAATCGATACGACTGTAACCAGCAGACCGAGAATGAGATAGGCTATCTTCGGCCTTCCGGCAGAGTTACTCCCGCTCTGGCTCTTTGCCGCCTCCTCCGTCTTTTTTCTGATGTTTTCCTGAAACTCCCGGGATCCCAGGATCCTCTTCTTATGGATAAGCTTTTTGAACCCTGCTACTTCGGAAGCGGGGCTTTCCGAGACATATCTTTCGAATTCGCTTTCCCCGCCCTTAAGATATCCGAATACCTCACCTATCTCCTGCACCATGTCGGGATCGCTTCTTTTTGTGTCGTCCAGATACGCGCCATGGCTTGAATAAGGGTATTCCTTGGGATCATCCGCCAGCTTACCTTTTACCGGATGCAGGTGTATATGCCTGGTAAAAGGCAATATGTATCGCTCTTTTTCAGCAAGAAGAGTCTTGAACCTCTCCTGGAAAAGATGCCCTTTCTTACTATACCGCGAATTGAAATTTTTGGTATAGAGGGAGTTTACGTCATGCATGATATTTGATATAGACATGTTATTTTTAAGCTCTATAAGAAGATGAAGATGCGATGGCATTAGGACATAAGAATATAGTTTAAACCCATACTGGGATTTGTAACTGGAGAGGAGGTCAGTATAGGACCTGTAGTCTGAGCGATCCTCAAAGAGGTTCTGGTTGTGACCGCTCTTTGAGGTTACGTAATAAAGTATCCCTTCGATGTAGACTCTCGGTAGCCGTGCCATTTCATCCTCCGCATTCCAGGCACTCAATCTCTTTCTTCCGCATTAAAAGGCTAATGTGCCTGGCACTTTCATATTCAGAAAAAAAAATTCCAGGCAGAAGCCCTGGAATTAAAACAATTCGGCAATCTGCCGGTCCCGAAACATCGGGACGCACGATTTTGCGCCCCCAGATTACTCTGGGTTTGCCCTTTTCGAATCAAACTTGTTTTGTCAATGATCTCATTTATTAGTATAGCATTTATATAGATAAATTCAATACCCATTGAGCTTACTTTTTTATGACTAACTTATTAGGCCAGAGAGCTTTTTAAATCTGCATTTGCGGAAAAATCGTCATCTAAAACTCTATGCAAATTGCTCAAAAAAGCTGAAAGTGCCAGGCACTTATCTTATGATTTTGATTAAAGTATACACATTTTCTTCATATGTGTCAAGGGGTTACGATAAATAGTCATTTTTTACATAAAAGCAAATACTGCCTTTAGCAATCTATACCTGTCAGCCCAGCTAAGCTTCTTGCCATCCCGGTAAGTACGGGGAAAATAAGCTACGTTAACCGATTCTATATAAAGACCCTTTCTTATCATCTTTAGTGTGAGTTCTATATCAAAATCGAATCCTTCTGCGGAAAATTCCAGACCTTCTAAAACTTCCCTTTTGAATATTCTTAATGTTGTGGAGACATCCCTAATCTCCGTTTTGTTAAGCATATTTATTAAAAAAGTCAGAAATTTATTACCCGTAAAATGCGCAGGATGTTGTATAAAATGGCGGGCATTTAAGCGATTTCCGTATACCACTTTAGCTTTCCCGGAAAGTATCGGCATCATCATAAGCAAATAATCATCCGGTCCCGATTCAAGATCGGCGTCCTGTATAGCCACTATCTCAAAAGACGTCTCAAGGAATCCGCGGCGTACGGCCCACCCCTTTCCCCTGTTGCTCTCTCCTCTTATCTTCTTTATTTTCGGGTCTGATATGGAGTTCAAAATCTGCCATGTTTTATCGGTAGAGCCGTCATCTACCACTATAAGTTCTCCCACGGAATCATGCTCTGCAACCTGCTTAACAGCTCTTCTAATGGTCATCTCCTCATTGTATGCCGGCATTATAACGGATAAGGCATCTTTGACATCTTTCATAATCGGCCCCTTACAGCCCTAAAGCTTCTTTTATGAGATAATCCGGTTTTATGCCTCTTTCTTCGGCTATCTTAAGATGCCTCCTTGCCAGGTCAAGCCTTCCGGATCTATAATAAGAGACTCCCAGATTATAACGGGCATCGGCAAAGTCCTTTACCTCTATTGTCCTCTTGTAAAGCTCTGTGGCTTCGCTGTACCTTTCCATCCTGAAATAGGTATTGCCCAGGTTGTAAAGTGCGTCTACAAAACGGGGATCTGCATCAATCGCCCTTTTAAAGGAGTCTACGGCCTCTTCAAGTAAACCGGATTGGTAATAGATCGTGCCTATATTATTGTAAGCTTTTTTATTTCGGGGGTTTATTCCAATGGCCTTCCCGTATTCCCTGAGAGCCTCTTTGGTTTTTCCCAATTTAAAATAAAGAAGTCCGATATTATAATGAAGTTCGTCCGATATAAGTCCCAGTCTTTCGGCTTTCCTGTAATCAAAGAGGGCTTCTTCATGCATATCCATATTATCGTAAGCGAGCCCTCTGCTATAATAGGCCTCTGCATAAGACGGATTTATTGATACGGCTTTTTCGAAGGCTCGAAGCGCCTTATGGATTTCCCCTTTTTCCATATACACCATACCGAGATTGGTGTAATCCGTAGTAAAACTCTTTACCATGCGCCCGCCGTAAAGATCGATGTTCGAGACGACGAAACCGCCGGCGAGTATCAGGATTAAATAGAAAGCGGTCTTTTTGCTCTTTTCTCTAAAACTATCCGAGAGGTGCAATATGCCCCTTCCCGCAAGCAACATCATAAAAGGAACGGCAGGCATCCTGTATCTTGAATTGACATAATAGATAAGTACGGATATCAAATATGCCGCTACCATTATGATAACCGGCCAGGCCTTTTCCTCTCTTTCGGTGAGAACTGTCCATAATCCTAAAAGCGCGAACGGCGCCAAGATACCGAATGACAAGAGCGGTAACCGCAAAATAGGCATAAAGAGTCTCGCAAAGTAATAATTCATATTGCCGTCTATTTCGCCCACGTTTAGAAAAAGGAGAAACTTCCTTGAAAGAAGGGTCAGATAGCCGGCGGGATCCCCTGCTATATAGCGGAACCCTCTCTCAAACCAATAGCCTGAAGCCTCGCTTATCCCCATATCTTGGCCCGTAAGCTCTTCTGCTAGAGCAACCGACGCCTTCGCCTGTTCCACGGGAGAATCCGGAATGCCCCTAACGTGCATATAACTCCCATCCGCTTCGGGATTGTTTCCTATATAAAAATTCAAGCCCCCCTGGGCCGGCAAAGGAGAGAATCTGCCCTCCATCTTATAGTTCCTGGAAGCAAAAGGCGTAAGGACTAAAAGAGTCCCCACGGCAATCGATAGAAATACTTTTCCGGCTCCTCCCCGCCCCAAGGCCTTTTCACGCAATAAGTACCATATCGCCAAAATCGCAATGGAAATCAATATACCCGCCTTAAGGAGCAATGCCAGGGCAAATACCACCCCGCATAGAACCGAATACCAAATTCTCTTTTCCTCAAATGCCTTAAGAATTAAAAAGAAAAATAACAAGTTCAGAAACGTCACAAGTGTTACGTCCTGTAGAAAACCCATATAAAATATGGCTATGCCGTAAAAGGCATATAGGGAAGAGGCGATAACGCCGGCTAACCTGGCCCTAAAGACCTTAATGGATATACCGTAAATAAGCAGACAACTGAGACAGTCAAGGATAATCTGCGTAAAAGCCACTTGGTAGATAGGGTTTTTGAAAAAGTAATAGAACGGAGCCAGGAAAAAAGGATAGAGCGGATTCAAATAGACACTCTCACGTAAAGTAAAATTTCCCATTACTAAAGCTCGAGCGAATTTATCATAATAAAAAGAATCCGGAGCAAAGAGGCCGAAAAGAGGCGTCGCCTTAAGCTGAATAAGATAAATAAATCTTAATATGAAGCCAGCCGATATGGCTAACGCCAACAGAATTACAGTCTTATCTTTAAGATAAAACCTCTTTTCCTTTATATCTCTTCCGGGCATATTATGCATTCCCCATCATCTTCCTTCCAGCTTAATCTTTGCGATAGGGCTCCAACAGGTTCTCAAACACGGGATGCGGTTTATATCCAAGCTCAAGCGATTTTTTGTAATAATGCAAAGCCGTATCGTAATCCTTCAGGAAATAGTATACCACCGCCAGGTTATTATGCGCTCCGGGGTGATCCGGCCCTATATCAAGCGCGGTCTTATAATACCGGACGGCCTGTTTGTAGTTTCCTTTTGCCGCGTAAGCTAAACCCAGATTTACATATGTAGAAGCCATGGCCGGTGATATGGATATTGAGCGTCTGTAAGCCGATAAGGCTTTATCATACTCTCCCCTCTCAAGATATATATCGCCCAGGTTATTACGAGCTTTAAAACTGTTAGGCGCTTTATCACAGGCAGTTTTCCAGAAATGAAGAGGCTGCCTCCAATCGTTGCCTCTCTTAATGGTCTGCCCCGTATAAAAAGCTACAATGACCGCTGTCGCAGCATAAAGGGTTTTAAGGGCCCTTTCTTTTGGCACGTGTTTCGCTGCTTTTGAGGTACCATAGCAAAGAAGTGTGGAGATAAATAGGCAGAAGCCGAGTGAGGGAATATAAAGCCTCTGCTCTGCTATTGGCCTTGAAGCGAGATATATGATGTTCGAAACCGACGAAATGGTACCAATAAACCATAAAACTGAGAAAAACGTCAAAGCGGAAAATAAATTGTTTCCTCCGCCTTTTCTCGCGGATATGTACATTCTGACAATGAAAACCAGAATGAGAATATTTAATATGATGGAAAAGAGAGCCGAGGGTTCAACGTAAGAATGCGGAATAACCATACTATGCTCTATGGATAGGTTAACCGGAAAAAAGAGAAGCTTTAAATAATGGGTCACCGTTTTTAAGACAAGATACACTCGCGGCATAAGGGGGATATGGACAACGAAATCCGCGGCCCCGAGACTTTTAAAGACCGTAACCTTCGCGTATAAAGTCAGAAAGGCCAGGATAAAAAACGGGACTGTTGAAAGTGCCGCCTTTTTCCATATCTCTTTTTTTTCGAAAGAGATAGTGTAAGCCAATAATACCGCGGGAAGCGTCACCGCCATCTCCTTAGATAATATCCCCACAGCGTATAAAAAAAGGCTTGCACCTAAATAGACAAGGGAACGTTTTTTAACGTATTTTATGAAAAAAAGGAAGGCCGAAAGGAAAAATATCATAGCAAAGATATCCGCGCGGTTCTTCACGTAAACTATCGATTCCACGTGGACCGGGTGGACGGCGAAAAGCAAAGACGCTACAAAGGGTATCTCCCTTATCCATCCAACCGGGCTGCTCTTGACAGTAAGTCTTTTGAGGAAAAAGTATAATAACAGCGTATTTATTAAATGAAGCAGGATATTCGTAATATGATATCCGGCAACCCTGCCCTGCCAGAGAAGATAATCAATTGCGAGCGATATCATCGTAAGAGGTCTGTAATTACCTTTTGTGCCCGGATGATGGACGAGCCAGTATTCCGTATGTAGAAAATAAGGGATATGTCCCATATCGCGTATATACCGGTTTTCCTCTATGATATCTCTGTCGTCCCAGACAAATTCATTATTGAGCGTATTTATGAAAGAGACCAGGCAAAGCGCGGATATCACAATGATCTTTATCGCATCTTTATTATCCATTACCATAAAAAGGTTCTTTTCTTTTATGAAATCATAGGGTATCCGCGCCTTTTAGCCCGGTTTCCCTCATTCGGTCTTCTCCATGGCCGCCCTAAGTATATCTTCGGCCCTGCTCTCTCCAAGCTCCATAGCCTTTAACGCGTGCCTCACGGCCGCCTTTTTCCGTCCGGATTCTAGATATATGGCGGCGATGTTGTAATGAGCCTTCCCGTAATGTTCATCTACTTTAAGGGCCCTCTCGAAATATTTTTCAGCCTTGTCGTACTTGCCTATGCGCCTGTATATAAGCCCCAGTCTGTTGTAGGCATCGGCCTCATTGGGTTCGAGCTCCAGTGATTTCTCAAACTTCGAGACAGCTTCCTTAAACATGCCCATATCCGACAATATCACCCCCATATTAAAATAGACGTCGGCTCCCCCTCCCTTTCTCGCCGCGGCCTCAAAAGCGCGGAGGGCCTTAGGCAACTCCCCCTTGATAAAATATACGCGTCCAAGATTATAGTAAAAGACGGGATTCTCCGGTATAAAACTAAGCGCCTTTCGATAAACGCGAAGGGCTTCATCAATTCTTCCTGTGTTAACATAAAGACTTCCCAGATTATTATAGGCCTCGATATATTCCCCGTCTATCTCTATGGCCCTTTTAAACAAATCTATGGCTTCCTCGTATTCCGCCGTCTCCGCCAATACATTGCCCATGCTATAATACGCCTCTTTGTAGCGTGAGTCTTTCTGTATGGCTTCCCCATAAAATCTTATAGCCATTTTATAAACGCCGAGGGTTTCGTATGCATTGGCAAGGTTGTAATAAGTTTCCTTGTCTTCAGAATCTATGTTAATAGCGGTTATAAATGCCTTTATGGCTTTCTCATATTCGCCTAATTTCATATAGGAATTTCCCAGGTTATTGTAGGCATACCCGTGTTTCGGCCACAAGCGCACGGCTTCCTCAAAGGCGTCCGCGGCCTCTCTATGGCGGCCTCTCCTGCTATACACATTACCCAGATTATAATAAGCCCTACTGCTGGACGGAGAATCCTTAACGGTCTCCTTCCAGAAGACAAGCGGACTTCGCCAATCCCTGTTCCTCGACCATGTGCCGTAAGAGTATGAGAGAGCGATAATAATAAAGAACGCACCTGCCAAACGGGCCGGATGCCTTATGCCAAAAGGCTCTGTGTGATTTACGGCCAGGCCCCAAAGCGCGCAGGCCAGAACAAGCACGAAACCTGCCGACGGTATGTACAAACGCTGTTCCGCTATCGGACGGGAGGCCAGGAATATGATATTGGAAAGAGGACCTATAGTTATAAAAAACCAGAATGCTGAAAAAGCAAACATCTTCTTCCTTTTCATGGATAGTATGACACACGTAAGAATGGCAATAAGACCGATGCCGGAGATCAGGACGCCCGGCTCAAGTATTGAGGCAGGCACATCCAGAGTCCTCTCCGCAGTAAGGTTAAACGGCAATATAAGAAGCCATATATAGACTCCCAGGGTCTTTATTATTAAAGATATATGGGAAACCAATCCTATATCGGGTGAGGTTACATCCGATTCCACTCCTCCGAAAAAAATGAACTTAAAGGCCAGAAAAAGGAACATAACAACATAAAACGGGAGCGTGAGAGCCGGGCCTTTACAATCCCCTCTACGGAATAACAATGTATAGGCGGTAAGAATAAAAGGCAGCGTAAAGGCCGTCTCTTTGGATACAACGGCCAAGATAAAAAGCATGAGGGAAGACAGGTAACATATTCCGGATTTTCCGGCAGTATCACTTCTTTTCACAAAAAGAAGGAAAGCGGAGAGGAAAAAGAGAGAGGCAAGAATATCTGACCTGTTTTTTATCCAGGTAACGGATTCGGTATGTATGGGATGTATGGCAAACAGAAGCGCGGAGATAAAAGGTATTCCTACCCATACCGGTAAAGAGAGTTTAGGCCCGGAAAGAGATGTCTTTCTCTGGGGCACCAGGGTTCCCGCCAGGAAATATATCAGTATAACGTTTATGATATGCAGGATGATATTGGTGAGATGATAGCCGTAGGTAGAAACGCCCCATATTATGTGGTCAACAAGGAAAGATAGAGTAGTCAAGGGCCTGTAAGGCCCCACAGAGCCGGGATGGTCGTTTTGCCAGTAACGGACGGTAAATATATAAGGTATATGCTCCGGACTCTTAAGATACCTGTTTTCCGCTATGAGATCCCTGTCGTCCCACATGAAGGGATTGCCCAGGGTATTAAAAAATACTGCTGAGGTTATAATTATTAAAATAGAAACAGCAAAGGCATGATTTTTCAAAAAGGGGTCTTTAATCATCTCGCTTTAAAAGGCATGTTACCTCCTCAGGACAAGGGGGACAGAACCATCCGTCGGTTCCCGGCGGTCCTAAAGCGGAAATGTGAACTGTCTGACGGTTGATTTTAAGATGCTTCTATTAATGGCGTCTTAGGCGGAGAAGCTGCACCAGTACTAATGTATCAAATGACAAAAGAAAGCATAATATCACGAAATCGTATCCGGGAGTATTGTACTTAAATATGAACCTTAAAATCAAAAACGCAATTGTGCCCATAAAGCCTCCTTTCTTCTATCGCTTTCGGTCTATAATACCATAATATGGGCCCTATTACAATATCTTCTAAATAACAGTTCTCTTTACGGACTTAAGCGCTTCCTGAAAAGTGTACCTGGCCAGGCGGATATTCATGTTAAAGATAATCTCCCTGGCAAAACTCGCCATATAACAAGGGCTATAATATATTCTGTTCTTCGCCTCTCTTAATATCTCTTTTATGTCCGCATAGGTCTTTATCCATGGAAGACGGACCCAGGGCGTCTTATAGCTATTCGCCGACCATTCATGTGAAAGCATCCCCCGGTCTCTGGCATATTCATAGACATCCGTGCCCGGATAAGGGACTAATATGTTTATATTCGCCGTGGTAGGCCTTATCTTTTTTATTAGCTTTACGGTCTCTTCCACAGTCTCGCGCGTCTCGCCGGGGTAACCTATTATCCAGCCCGTATTGAGTTTCAATCCCGCCTTTAAGACCGTTTCACAGGCTTCTACGCTCTCCTTCAGTCTCGTACCCTTCTTCATCCTTTCCAGCACCGCCTGGGATCCGGACTCCATGCCCAGCGAGACAAGATAAGCCCCGGCCTCACGGGCGGCATTTATTAACTTTTCATCTATGGAATCGGTCCGGCTCTTGAATCTGAAGGATATCTTTAACCCTTCTTTCCGAATCAGCTCGAATATCTTAAAAGCCCTTCCTTTGTCAAAAGTGAAATTCGCGTCCGCTATGTCAAAATTCCTGATTCCTTTTTCATGCATTGCACTAATCTCTTCCATAACGTTTTCAGGAGACCTTGCCCGGTACTTTTGACTTTTGTTGCAGCAGAACCCACAGTGAAATGGACAGCCTCTGCTCGTAATAAGCGTATCTATGGGCGTCTCCTTTACGAGTATCATGTAATATTCATTTTTTCGATAAAGGTCCTCCAAAAGTTCCTTGGCGGGGTGTCTCAGCCTGTCGATATCCTCCTTCGGCCGGACAGGAGCGTTCTCCGCAATTCCGCCCTCTATCCGGTAAAAGAGTCCCTCCACCTCTCGGACGGGTATTTTATCTTCGATATACCTGCAGAGTTCTACTATGCTCTTTTCACTTTCGCCCCGCAAAACGTAATCCGCGCTTTTGAACTCTTCCAGGACTCTACGGGGAATTGCGTTGGCATGGGGACCGCCCAATACCATCCGCGCCGACGGTAGCGCGAACTTAAGCATACTCGTAAGTTTATACGAGGCGGGTAATGTCTCTGAGGGTACTGAGAGACCCACCAGGTCCGGCTCGGCTGAGGCGGCACGTCTCACGATGCCGTCTTCATCCAGTTTGAGAGCGTTCGCGTCGAGAACATCCGCTTCGTAACCCTCCGATATCAAAGCGGACGCAAGGTATAAGAGATTTACCGGCGGAAAGCATTTCTGTCCAAACTCTTCCCTGTCCTTTGACGGTGGGTTTATCAATAATACCTTCATACTGCAGCCTCTTTATAGCTTTTCTTGGGATCCGCAAAATAACCCGTAAAAAGTCTTATGAAAAATAGTCCCACTATAGCAGGCAGAAGATATTCGACTAAAGAAAGCAGGATCCCCACACTAAGGGCGCTGGCCCACCTCCCGTACTGCGAAAAGAAGAGGACCGCAAGGGCCTCTCTTGTGCCGATACCTAATGACGTTACGGGCAGGTTGTCGACCACCATCATAAGCGGCACAAAGATTAGTATTTGAGAAATCGGCACGTCAATACCCACGGCCCTAAAGAGGATATAAGCATTCAAAAACTCCGAAGACTGGTATACAGCCGCATAAAAAGCGAGAAGCGTTTTGCCCTTTACGCCTATCTCTTCAAAGGGGCTTATGAGCTGATTAAAAAAAAGGGCTATTTTTCCTCCAACCCGTCTGGGGAGAAGAAGAAAAACGTGCCGGAATCTCGAGGAAAGCATAAATAATAGAAGAATCGCCAGTATAGCGGCCGGTATAAATCTTGAAATAGGGCTTCCCGCGAGAATCAGACCAGTTAAAAATATAGAGATTGTGACTATAAGGTTGAGTGATTTCCCAAGGATCACCGAACTCATGGCCCTCGGCGCGGGGATACCTTCGCTCCTCTGTAGACACAAGGCCTTCACGACTTCATTGGACTTTAAAGGAAAGATTACCTTAAAAGGTATGCATCCTGTCCTTATCACGAAAATCTTTTTATAAGAAAGGTCGTGCCCTAGATATAAAAGGGCCTTTCTCCATTTAAGAGCTCCGAGGCCAAGGTTTACGGAAAGTGATATTGCAACGGCCAGGGCTACCAGCCTTAAATCGGATTCTATGAGGATAGACAAAACCCTTTGAGTATCTATTCTATATAAGAGAAGCGACAGTATTATTGCCGATATGGAAAAAGCTATAAAGGCCTGAATTTTGGGGGACCGAAACCATATCATGCCGTTATTATCCTCTAAATTGGTTTGTAATAGCGCTTAAATTATGGTTATAGGCCAAATTAAGTTCCACCCTGGCTCCGCAGAGACACCTCCGGCAGGAGATATCACCTAAATTCGAAAAGGCCTTATCGAAACCGTCACGAACGATATTTAGAGCCTTAAAGGGGAAATCTTCCCGGCTGCAGTAGATGACATCCCCGTTAGGCTCTATCCTCAAGCTGATATGCCCGCTTGCACACCTTATCTCTTTGCCTTCACCCGGCTTCAGGTACAAAAGGCCCGCTCTGGAATTGGCTATTCCGTCAACACCGGCCTTCTTCAGCGACAATAGTTGGGATATAGCCTTATCGAGGGCGTCTTCGCGAGGGGCATTCTTATTTACGGTTTTGTCTCCTAACACGTTACTTGTAGCGGGCTGAAAAAAGACCTTGGCATCGAAATGCGCGGCTATCTTCAGCACGTGCTCAAGGTACGGCGCGTTAATGTCCGTTATTACAGCAGTGAAAAGGACCTCTGCGTCGTTTCTTTTTGCGGCCTCTGCGCCTTCCAGCGCTCCATTGAAAGAACCGGCGCCGCGTAATGCATCATGTATCTTTTCGGGGCCGTCGAGACTTATATTAATGATGTTCACTCCTGCTAAGTCATCTATCTTCTTTTTTACAAGCTTGCCGTTGGTATTCAATTTTATCTCCACGCTGCCGAGTGAACGCATATGTTCTATTATACGCCCTATATCCTCCCTTATTAGAGGTTCTCCTCCCGTGAGAGATATTCTTAATGCCCCCTTTTTTTTAAGCGTATCAGTGATTTTAAACACTTCATCCGTAGTAAGTTCCTTTACGCCTTTTTTACTCAGCGAGCAGTATAAACAATTACTGTTACACCTATAGGTTAAAGCCCATCCTACAATGAGCGGTATCCTCTTTTTCAGAAGGACGCATTTTGAATATGCCAGGGCTAAGCGGCTCCATTTTATTGTATTCATAGACTTTGAGAATTCAACTCATCCTAAATGCCAGCGCCTTAAAAACCTTTCTGGGATAATACTTAAGATATAAGCCAAAGCGCCTGTCTCTCTTTTTTACCGCGAGAAGCAACATAAGAAATATTACAAGAGGATACGGCAAATACTTAAATAAGCGCCATCTCTTCCCTTGACTTATGTAGCTGTTCACTCTCGGCGGTAAAAGTGGCAGCACCTTGAAGTATTTTTGAAAATTGAGGTTTGTTTCCTTCATATCCGCTACCCCGGCAATATGTGAAAAGAAATCCGTCTCATGCCCGTTTCTTTTCTCCTTAACTTCCGGTGGCGCAAATTTATAGACCTCGGCTTCATTGTAAAAGACGAGATTATGGCATTTTATCCTGTTTAGCATCTTAAGAGAGCCGTAAATCCTTGATGCCTCTATATGGTCTCGGACGCTTTCGCCGGGAATTCCGAACATGTGGTCAACATCATAGGCTAATCTGTGGGCCTCGCAAGCGGAAAAGGCTTGTAAAAGCGTCTGTGTAAACTCATGCCTGTTGAGGACCTCTTCTTTAAGCTCTTCACTGAAGCACTGGGCACCGAACTCTACGCAATAACAGCCACTCTCCTTTAACATAGCTGCCGTCTCTTCATCGAATTTTTCCGCTCTGCTGAAGCATTTAAAACCCACCCCTATTTTCACCCTATAGAAAGCAAGAAATCTCTCAAGCCACTCCTTATCGAGCGTAAGATATGAACCTTTATATATAACCTCGCGGATATCATATGTCGCTTTGGCCTTTTCCAGCTCTTCTATTACCCTCTCAGGACTCCTTGTCCTGTAATATCCTCTCCCCAATATGTTCTTATAGACGGTCTCTTCGCAATACGAACAGTTATACAAGCAACCTTTACTTGTATATACAAGATAGCTGTCTTTATAATTTATGTAAGGCTCAAATAACTTCTTGTCGGGCAAGGGTATCTCATCGAGATTTACAAGCCCGTTATAGCCGTAATATCCTTTGGGCTGTTTAATCCCTCCCTCTTTCAGAAAAGCTCCAAAGGCAAATTCCGGCTCCCCTGTAATAACAAAGTCGTAGTTATCTTCTTCGCTTCGTTTTCTATAATAAAATATTCCTATTCGTGCTATGCCGGGAGCAAACTTGTGAAGCGCCTTTGATATCCTACCCATCCAGGCCCTGCGCGTAAAGCCGTCCAGAAAGACGGCTATATCCGGTCTTTCTCTTATGATGTTCCGTACGACCTTTTCATCGGAAGAAAGGAGGGCATTAAAAAAAGCTATAGAAAATACGTTATCAGTAACACCAAAGGCATCCTGATCATACACAAGGCAAGAGTTATATCCTTTTGAGATCGATATGGCCGACAGGCTCTCTATTGCGTTGACGTCTCTTATCTGATACCGCCCTTTATATACGAAACAGATGCGCATGACCGGTCTTCTTTTATTACATTATACTCAAGCTAAATACAAGCATTCCTACTGATGATATGCCACGAAGCCCTTATCGCTCTTGGAGATCCCTTCCTGGGAGAACATCATCTCCAGAAAACCTAAAAACTTTCTTTTGAGCTCAGAAAAGGATTTTACCCCTAGCGCGGCCCGTATTAAAAAAGACGGCCTGGAATGGTATATGACGTAGGCCTCCCGGGCAAATCTATCTATCTCATCGTTGGTAAGTTCGGTCCAGGGTCTCGGCAGACGCCTGTCGGTCTCATTGCCCAGTACCCACTCCCTCCAGTAATCCAATCCGGTTTCTTCTACCATATCCTTCCATAAAGGAGTAAGCGGTTTCGCAAGACATTTGGAAAACTGGACATAATCAAGTTTAAGCTCCTTAGCGAACCTTAAGGTCTCTTTGACGGTTTCTTTTGTCTCTCCCGGCGCACCTACAAGGAAGAACCCCAATGCCTTCATGCCAAGCGCCCGGGTCGTCCTAATGGTATTCTTTATGTGCTCGAGCGTCACTTTCTTATTTACCCTGTCTAATATACCCTGGTTTCCGGATTCCACTCCATAATATATCCTGCCGCAGCCGGCGCTTTTCATCTCTTTCAAAAGCCCCTCGTCAATATCAACACGTGACCTGCAGGCCCAGGTTATATCAATGCCTCTATCCCGTATCCCCCTGCATATATCTACGGTTCTCTGTTTGTCGATCGTGAAGTCATAATCAAATATGTCTATCTCGCGTATGCCGTATTTCTTATAACACTCCTCAATCTCATTAACAACCGTAGCAGCTCTCCTGGGATTATATTCGGTTCTCCCGGCCTCGCAAAACTTGCAATTGTATGGACAGCCTAGGCTGGTCACCATTACGGTAAAGTTTCTTCTTTCGGTCGGAAACTCGGCATAGAGCGAATTCGGCAAAAGATCGCGCGCCGGGTTTGGGAAGTCATCAAAATTTACCGGCCTGGGAGGATTTATCTTTATCCGTCCATCCTTTTTATAAACGAGCCCCGGAACATCCTCCATACTCCTCCTGCCTTCCAGGGCCTCGAAGAGACGTGGTATGGTCTCGAGGGCGTGTTCTACCACGCCGTAGTCCACCTCTTCGTGGCTTAATGATTCGCGGGGATAAACGCGGAGATTATAGCCTCCTATGACCACCGGCACGCGAAGCCCTTCCTTGATAAATCTCACCCATTCCATGGTCTCCGGAAACATGTAAGTAGTCATCATAAAGCCGATGATATCAGGCCTGAACGCCCGGGCCCTCTCAAGCGTCTCTTCTTTGGAAAGATTGAGTGTCCTGGCATCTATTATGGTGACTTCGTGGCCGGCTTCCCTGGCTATGGAGGCCACCCAGGCCAGACTTAAAGGAGGGAACATGCCGAAATATTTCTGCACTATCCGCAGATTCTCCTCGTGCACCTTATATTTGAAAGGATTGAATATGAGAGCAAACCTCATAGTGGCTTCACCTTGTATATTTTTATATCATGGCCCATCAAAAGAACTGCTTTTCTCTTTTGGCGGGATAATAGATTTCACCCTCTCAAATACCCGCTCGACCCCTATGTTTCTCAGGCATAATGCTTCCGCGCAAAATGCCTTGCGTTGATTATAGACCCTTATACAAGGACTACAGCAATAATCCGCCTTTATGACCTCATGCCCGGCCGGGATGGTCCCGTATAGAAAAGGGGTTTCAGGACCGAAGAAAACGAGTGCTCTTATTGGTGTGATGGACGCGAAGTGCGCGGCTCCGCTGTCACTAGTTATTAAAAGATCCGATACGATGTATAATGCCAAAAGCTTTTTTAAATCCGTCATACCGGCGAGCGAAACGGCTCCTTTTATCTCTTTGGATAATTCTTCCAATTCAGCACTTTTGTTGGTACCCGTAACTACAATGGTAGCTTGCGGATAACCGCGAGCTATCATATTGCCGAGCGAAACATATTTATCCGGAGGCCATCTTCTTTCGGGTATTAAATCCCCCGGCTGGGGATTTAATATGATTATCGGCTTGCCGGGTTCGCTCCCTTTTCTTTCTTTAATTACTCTGATTATATTCCGCTTTTCATGAGAAGAAGCATTAAAACGGGGTATTCCGTAATCATCCCTGGGAATGACGAAAGCCATCGGACCCTTGGGCGGAGGAGCATGATCCAACGCTTCTACAAGTGTCAAAAAGGCCGTCCTTGTATGCAAATAAGGATTATGCGCCATGCGGTGGGTATAGAGATCGCCCATGTAACAAGACGCACCGAAAGGATGATATCCTATCCGCATGGCGGCGCCGGTCAGATACGATAAAACCGCCGTGCCCCTGGAAAACGATTCCATGTCGAGGAGCGCGTCTAATTTAAGTCTTCGCGCTTTCAGGAGAGCTCTGAGGTAAGTAATTATGAAAGTAATCGGGTTTTTTGGATTTATCTCGATAATGTTATCAGGAGAAACTAGGTTAAGTATCTCTAATATTGGTTTATTTTCGCGAAATACTAAAAAGTAAATATTTTCCCTGCCGACCTTGCCCTCGGCCTTTTTTATAGCCGAATACGCAAGGACGGTAGACCCTTGCTCTATTAATTTTACGAAAAGTATCTTTTGGGGAGATCCCTTAGGTACTCTTTTACGGAAGGTCTCGGCTATCCTTCTGCAAAGCGTAAGAAAAAAACAAAGAGGGATACCAAGGTATTTATCTAGTAGTCTTATGGTAACTGTCTTCATCCGCTTGTCGTATATCTAAAAATGCGGCCTCGTCCTATAAAATTAATTCCCAAGCGCCGCGCAGGTGGGAAAAATCGAGGTATTTTATGCGACCGCTTGGGATTCGATTTGCTTTGGCATAAAAAAAGAAATTATTGTTCTACGCTATCTCTGCCACCATTTCTTCTCTTCTTTTTCAGGTTCCTCTATTTTGTCGGTTTCCTCACTCTCCTTCACTTTTATCTTTTCCTCTCCGGAATCTTCCTTCGCTTCTTCGGTACTTGCCTGCGCTTCTTTTATACTCTCTTCCGGCTTTTGCTCCACAACTTGCTCTATGGTTCTCTCTGCATCTTCCATCTGCTCTTCGGTCTTCTCCGTAGCTTCCCCTCCTATAAAATCCTTCTTGACCTCGCTCGCAAACGTGTAATCCTTTACTCTGTTTTCACTAATATGGCGGCTTAGTACACCTCTCATCCTGCCGCCTGATATCTCGGCCCTCCAAAAGGCCAACCCTTCATCCTCGCTGGATTGCATGGTCTCCCATACTATTATCTCGTTTTCTTTCAGGCTTACGGTAAAATTCGTGGGCGAAAACCCTTCATCCGTAAGTTTTCGGGATTCCACTTTTCCTTCCGTAAAAGTTATGGTATCTTCCGATTTGTTCGTAGTCCCCATCTGGGTAAGCGATATCTCCCAAACCGTACCCTCCAGCTCTTTCTTTGCCTGGGCAATCTTTTTCTTTCTTGCTTCCTTATCCAAATCCGCGGATTGGGCGCCGACGGGAATGGATAGAGCCATAAAGAAACATATGATTGCAGGTATAATAAATATTCTCATAACCGATCTTCTTCTCATGTTCTTCTCCTTGTAAGGCTCCGTCACGCCGCTGCTTTTTGCGGCCGGAGGATGAGATTTATATATCTTCTATGTATAACCCCTCATGGATTAATCGCATATCACCATATGTATATTGTATTCAGCGCGTACAAAAAGTCAAGTGCAACTTATGCGAGTTTATTTTCTTAATCCCGCCACGGCGTCACTCTCTTCCCTCATCATGTTCCATAGCAAGGGCTTTAACGATTCTTTGCTCTTCTTTAGGCCTGTCGGATGAATCGGTGGGAACCTCGCTTATCTTTTCCACCACTTCATATCCTTCGATTACTTTTCCGAATATGGTATGTTTCCCGTTTAGATGCGGTGCCTCCTTGACGGTTATAAAGAACTGGCTTTTGTTAGTATCGGGACCTGAATTGGCCATGGCGAGGATTCCCGGAGAGTCGAAAGTAAGTTCATCAGTGGCTTCATCAGCGAAAGGCCTCTCCCATATGGACTCACCGCCTGTTCCCGTGGCGGTGGGGTCCCCTCCCTGTATCATGAAATCCTCTACCACCCTGTGGAATACGGTACCGTCATAATATCCCTTCTCGACCAATCCCATGAAGTTCTCGCATGCCAGGGGGGCCGCCTCCGGAAAGAATTCTAGCGTTATATCTCCTCCGCTCGTCTTTAAGATAACTCTCTTCTGCTTCATCTCATCTATCTTTTCCGCTTTCTCCTTCTCAGCCACGTAATCCCGGTAAGAGGCCCTCTTGAGCAGATCCTCGAAATATCCCTTCACCTTTTTGTGTCTTCGTGCCTTCGTCATAAGTTTATTATAATACTCTTTTTTCTTTTCGTCATATTTACTCAGGTCGGCTTCTTTTTTAAACAAGAGACGGAACACAGTCGGTCCGTAGTAGTTTTCGGCCGCGATGAAATCACCCTTTTCATGGCTCAGGATGTTATAGGCATCCTCTTTCGGTATCTTCCAGAGGTCTATCAGCGCCTCAAGACTCATAATATTAATCCAGGCAGCGCCCTTCTGTCCGGTTTTCCTTTTTTTGGTATATTCATCGAGCCACAATGAAGGGTCTTTCCGCACTTTTTTAACGAATGTCTCTGCCTCATCAGGGGAGTCAAACATTATGTATTCGGACTCGAAGGAGTTGTACTGATTTAAGAACTTCTGTTTCATCTCCTCTTCTGTAACGGTGATATCCGGATTGGTCTTCTCCCCAAGAAATTTATTTATCATAAGGAGGTCTTCTATGCGCTTCTCGAAAGTGGACGGATCCTCGCCGAATGCCTCCGCCACCCACTCATAATATTCCTCAGTGCCGTAGACAAGTCCCTTTTCCGCAACCAACCGCTCAAGTTCGCTTTCAAGCTCCTCCGGGCTTACCTTCACGCCCAGGCGCTCGGCCTCTCTTGAGTAGATTATGTTCTGCCAGGCTTCGTTCCTAACGGCCTCGGCCCCGCGCTCGCCGGCGGTCCCGGTTCGCGTGAAAAGGGTTGCTGTCTTGAAATAATATAGAAATTCCTCGCGCGTTACCGGCTCTCCGAAAGCCTCCCCCACTACGCCGGGAGAATTTAAAGACGTCTCTTTCGCAAAGGCTGATTGTCCGTATGCGAAAGTCGCGGCAAGAAATAAAATCGTAAGAAATGTCAGGGTAATCCCTCGCATCTTAATATGCATAGTCACAGGTCATTCTTTAATTACTATTTTTATGGGGTGTGAGGTAATCTCTTTTTTGAATACATCCAGGTCTAGTTCATCGCCGCAGGAATTTTTGTAGAAAGCAGTAATAGTATAGGTACCCGCACTTTTAAGGTCGAAATAAGCTCGGAGGTTCCGCTTGTACTTAGACTCCGCCTCGGCATCGCTTTTAAGATTGGTAAAATCGACCGTCCTGGGATACCCTGTCTCGTAATTCGTCTCTCTCTCTTCTATTTTCTTTCCCGATGGCCCTGTGATCTCCAGATACACGTCCCTCGTCACGGGCGGACTCTTTTTGGAATTGAGAAAGAAACGTTTGTTGACCATAACCGGCTTTTTGCCGCTGTTCTTAAGCTTGAATTTCAGGTATATAGGGTCTCTTGGACCGTAGGAATCCTTCTCTTCTACGAGAAAGACGGAAAATTCCAGGTTCTCTTTATCGGCCGGATACACCTCCTCGGATGCCGCTAAATACAGAGTTGCACCCGCGCACAGCGCAATAATAACCTTTCTAAAGATCATAATCGCCTATCTCTTTTCCCTTTACCTGCTCACAAAGGAATAATCCGAACCTCTTCCTCTTGAGTCACGTTTTGAAAGCATACCCCTCATTATGCCGTTTTTCACATCACCTCTCCAGAAAACGTGGTTGCCGTCTTCGTCTATCTGCATGGTCTCCCATATCAGGTTGCCGTCTTCCTCCACTCTCACGGTGAAATCGGTGTTTGGAAAACCGGCTCCCGACAGGTTCTGGGAATTTACCTTGCCTTTCGCAAAAGTAATTATATCCTCTTCGGCGCTTCCCCTCGAACCCGCAGGCCTAACCGTTACTGCCCACTGAGTGCCGTTCAATTCGGCCTTCTTCTCTCTGGCCAATTCCTTGGCGCTTTTTGGGGCCGCAAATGCAGCGCCCGCTACAGCCACGGCTATAACAGCAGCTGAAATGATTAAAAATCTCTTTTTCATAAAGAGTCCTCCCTTATCTTACGGTTGTCTTACCCTCGAAAGTCTCCCAGGTAAGAAGATATTTCTTAGCCCAATCTATATCCCTGTCCCCGCTTTTTGCCAGATTCAGATACTGCCTGAAATGCTTCACTGCCTTCTCCCTGTCCATGGTGCACTCCGCGTAGAGATAACCCAGGTTGAAATGCGCTTGAGCGTCAGCCGGGTCCGACTCCACCGCTTTGCTGAATTCAGCTATAGCGCGGTCATACTCCTTGTTCTTCGAATAGAAGACTCCCAAATTGTAGTGCATCTCCGCGGTCTCTTTAAGGAGCCGCGTATTCTGCTGGCTGAGCTCCGAGAACCTCCTAGGTAATTCCTCGAGTTCATCGGCCAGAAGCTCGTTTTTGTGCTCGGCATCCTGGAATCTGTTTTTCATCATGGCAAGCTCCTGTTTCAACGACTCCTTATCCTCTTGCACGTCTTCCTTGCTGGCTTTTACGCTGGCGAGTTCCTGCTCCACTCTCTCAAGGTGGCGTATCCTCTTTGTAGCCTCGGCATATTCCGATTCCACGTCTTTAAGTCGCGACTCCAGGTCTTCCACGCGGTTTTCATACCTGCTGGTCAAGCCTTCTTTCTCTTTTTTTATCCTTTCGAGTTCCCTCTCTGCTTGGTTTAACTGCACATTTGCATCAGCGGTATCCTTAAGTATATCGTTTAGTGTCTTCTTGTGCTCCTTTTCCATATCCCGCTTTTCTTTATTAAGTTTTACAATCTTTGTTTGCAGATCGTCTATACGTTCCATATATTTGCTTTTCTCTATCTTCCGCGTCTTGCCAGAGTATCTCTTCTCGAGGTTCTCCAATTCTCCTTCCATCTCTTCTTTGAGGACGGCGGTCCTTGCAAGCTCCTGCTCTAATATCATATATCTGTTCTTGTACTCTTCCGCTTCAGCTTCCAATTCCCGGTTGTGCTCTTTCAGGTTAGCCGCAAATTCTTCCAGCCTCCGGGTATCTTTCTCTTCCGTAAAGTATCGCTTGGCCTGTTTAAGGAGATTATCCCTGTCGGCTTTCACCGCTTCGAATTTACTTAGAAGCTCCCTGTATTTAACATCGGTTGCCGCGTTCAAGGAAAGCGTTTTTCCGTCCTTTTTTTCCGAAACGGTCACGCCCGTGGTCTCTTTCACCTTTTGATATCTGGTTACGAAATATATGAGAGCCGACCCCTCAGCGAAGATGATAAGACCCACTATGACGGCCAGGGCCTTCACCCTGACCATTCTGTTTTCCGCGCGGTCGAGCGCCCCCTTTCCGTTATCCTCCTCGCTGATTCTATTACTTTTCCTCCCGAAGCCCTTAAAAAAACGCGGCATCTATGTACCCCCTCTATTTTTTCTTCTCCAATGGAAGTGAATTACTTTTATTCCCTGTCATACGATTTGTACGGCTTTATCCTGTCCGCCAACATGCTGTCCTCTCCCTCCGCTCCCTCCCCTTCCTTCCCCGTGTAAGTATAGTCGCGATATCCCTTAAAGTTCTCAAAAAAGTCGGCGTCATCCCCGGTAGTCAGGACCTCGCCGCTTACTATATGGGGCGTTATCATTATAAGGAGTTCTGTCTTTTCCGTCGTATCGCTTGAGGACTGGAATATCAAACCCAAAAGGGGAATATTGGCCAGATACGGCACCTCTTCGGAGGCCCCCGTCTTCTCCTCTTTACGAAGCCCCCCTATTATTATGGTGGAACCGTCCTTTACCATCACCGTGGTCTCGGCCATAGACGTATCTATTATGGGAATTCTATTCCCGGTGGGCGTCTCAAGTTCACCTGTCACGCTTGATATCTCGGGTTTGATCTTAAGTCTTATGAAGCCCTCGTTGTTTATAATAGGTGTAACAGCCAACTGTATCCCCACGTCGATAAAAGTAACCTCTTCGGAGACAGTGGTTGTAGTCTGCCCGGTCGTCGTAGTAGTAGTGACATACGCCTGGCGTTCGCCGACGTGGATCCTGGCTTCCTGGGAGTTTATGACCGCAAGCTTCGGATTGGAAAGTATCTGGGTGTTACCCAATGTATTGAGATATTTTATTACGGCGTCCAGGTCCCTGTTCCTGTTCACTATGCCTACATGTATCGCCTCTCCCGGCGCTACGGGCGTTCCGGTGAAATTCGTCTCTGTAGTAAAACCGCTTGAAGGATAACTGCCCACATGGCCGCCCGTGTTCTCCCTAAGCCAGTCCCGCCTATCCGTCCAGGCGTCGGCCGCCTTCTGTACCACTCCGAACGGAGTGGAACCTATATACGTCATGCCGTAGCGTTCCGCTATCTTCATAATGCCTTCCCATTCCACGCCCCTGTCCATTTGATCCGTAAGCTTGACCTTTACGATTTTAGTGTCTATAAGGACTTCTTTCGTCTTCTGGTCAAGGGCTTCTATGAAACCCTCGATGTCTTCCATCCTCTCAGGAAGCGCTTGGACTATCACGATGTTTGATCGCTCGTCGGCCTTTACGGTGCCTACTTTCTTTGCGTCAAGCTGTACCTTGAGCTGCTGCTCCACGTCTTTGGCATGGGCGTATTCGAGCGAAAAGACTCTTGTGGTATTCTTCTCTTCAAGCGTAACCAGGGCTTGTTCTATCTCGGCTATCTTTTCGGGCGTATCCATTATGAGAGCGGTTCCGGAGTCCGGCTCCACTAGCACCCTGCCGACATCGCTTTTCAGCGTATCTAGCAGGGTAAAGGCCTGTTCGGGTATCGCATACTTTAGACGGAAGGCCTTTACCTTGCGTACGTCTGAGAACTTCTTGCCATACATCGACTTGTATTCTTCCTCTGTCATCACGTTGTATATATCGCCCTGTTTTATGTACGCAAGCTCGTTGGAGCGGAGCATGATGTCGAATATGTCCTTTATGAGAACATCCTCCACCATCAGTGTCACTCTGCCGGTCACGTCTTTTGTGGTAACTATGTTTATACCCGCTTTCATCGCCAGAAACTTGAGGGCGTCCACGATGTCTATGTTTCTCAAATCGAGTGATATCTTGCCATCCATGCCCCCTTTTATCTTCGGCATGGAATCATCTTTAAGATCCGTTATCACGGCCGGATTGACCACACCCTCTTCACCCTGGGCCGCTGTTTCGATCCGGCACAAGAGGATAATCGTCAACACGGGAAACGCTATCGCAACATTTATAAGTATTCTTCTAAACGACATGTTCATTTGAGTTCCACTTCCTCGCCTTCTACGTTCAGCACCACTTTATCCTTGAATATGGCCTGGACCTTGACTTCCCCTATATGGTCGCCCCTATTTACGAAAAAGGTCCTGAGGGCCTGGGTATCTTCTATCATTGCATCCGGGTCCTCCGACCAGGATATGCCCACCAGTTTAAAGCGCGATATGACCTCAAGCGTTCTTTGAGATGGAAGTTTCGAATCATCTTTGACCTCTTCCGGCACAACCTCTTTCTTTGGGCGTCCGAAATCGAATATGTTGCGCTCTTTCACCCTTTCGATGTAGAAAGAAGCCACCTTCATAGAACCAGTTTCTTCCGAGGCCAGGTCGGCCCTCTCCTCCACAGTCTCAAGACCCAGATCGGGTATTCGGTTAAGCTGCGCCACAGAAGCCGGTATGGTAAAAACGAGATAAACAAAGAGACCGACTACTGCGATTATGAGGACACGATTTGCTATTTTTATGTCGAGGGCCGTGAATTCCCCGCTCTTAAACCATCTCTTTAACTTATCCGATAAATACGAAAACCTGGATATCCACCCACTAATCGAAAAGAGCCCTCTCCGGTCTCGTTTAATCTTGCTCTTTTTTAAGTTGCCGGACTCTCCCGCCTTCGGATCTTCGATAAGTCTTAATAATTGCTTCTCTGGAGTTGCGGATCTCTCTTTTGCCATCCCGTCTTTGTCTCTTGGTTCATCATATCCTGAATGAGCTTTGCGGTAACAACGGTTTTCTTCTTAATAACCAGGTATTTAAGCGCCCTGTGGCAGATCATAGTTATGCGCCTTGGGTAACCCTTGCTTATCCTGTGGATTTCTGCTATCGAATCCTTCAGGAAAAGATGCATATTCGCCTTATATCCCGCCTGTTTTATCCTGAACTCTATGAGTTCTCTGGTTTCGTCCGGATCAAGCGGGTTAAGGGTATATTTAAGACTTATGCGGTCGTAAAAATTGGCCATATCCATTATTTTGGCGTGGAGCTCCATCTGGCCCAGAAGTACGAGTTGCAGCAGTTTAAATTCATTTGTCTCATAATTCAGGAGAACGCGCAGAACCTCAAGGGAACTCTCATTCAGCTTCTGGGCTTCGTCTATGATAAGAGTGACAATCTTGGATTCGCTCGCTCCAACTTTCAGCAGAAACTGTTCTATGGATTCCCTCAAATCGAGTATAGTGCAGTTTGGATTTACTGCAACGTCGATGTCGAAATTTCTGGCAAGAGAGGTGAGAAAGAGTTTCTCGTCTTCGAAAGAAGGGTCCAAGACAATGCTGAATATAAAATCGGATCTCCCTTTAAGTTCCTGGATAAGTTTCCTGGAAAGTGTGGTCTTGCCCGTTCCGATGTCGCCCAGTATGACGGAAAGCCCCCTTCTAAGCCTGAGTTCTATAAGGATATTCGTTAAGGCGGCTTCGTGTTCTTTGGAAAGATAAAAAAATTCGGGATCCGGGCTGGTGGAAAAAGGCTCTTTTTGAAAACCCAGTATTTTATAATAGCTCATAGAGGAAGCCTCTGCCTTTAACCTAATCTTATATTGATATAATTGTATCGTATATAGTAAGATATATCATATATGAGGCAGATTGTCAAGTAGGGGGTTGTGTAATGATTATAAAAACCAACCTAGGTAAAAAACTGTTTCGTATTTTTTGTAACTTATTGCCGGTAAGTTAGTTATGATAGATTATAACCGTCTTCCCGATTCTCCCCGGGCGGCCGCTGGTTTAAGGGCGCGGATTGATAAGGTTATAGTGGCATCTATTTCAGTTTTTTGTGCGTACGCAGAGCGCTTTCCAGAAGCGGCAGGACATCTTCGAATTTCTTATCCTTGTAAAAGACTCCCGATACCCCGTATTTCGTCACCTCTCCGGCTCTCGGATCATTTACATACGCGCTTATGACAATGACGGGTACGTCCTTGTTGAATTCCCGTATCCTCTTCAGCGTTTCTACTCCGTCCATAACGGGCATTCTCAAATCCAGAAGGATTATGTTCGGATTCTCGCCTTTCACGAGCTCTATGCCCTTCTCGCCGCTGGTTGCGCTTATGACATCGTAATTCTTGGCTTTAAGCCACATCTGTACCGGCTCCACGAAATCGATCTCGTCGTCTATAAGGAGAATCTTGATATTTTTGTCCATATTTACCTCCCTCTGGATTAACGCTACGTTAAATTTCGCCCTGCCAACTTCACGTGTTCAAAGGTATAGTGAAACTGAAAGTAGCACCGCCTTGCTCACTTGAATCTGCCCATATTCTGCCTCCGTGCAGCTCTACTATCTCTTTCGATATGGCAAGCCCTATGCCTGTGCCGCTAATATCGGTAAGCGTCCTCTCGCCGGCCTGGTAAAACCTGTTGAATATTTTATCCAGATCTTCCTTAGCTATGCCTATACCATTGTCGGAAACGCTCACGCAGATTTCCTTCTTCTCCCTTCGCAGAGATACTCCAACTTTTATAGTGCCGTTCTCCGGAGTGAATTTGATGGCGTTGCCGATAAGATTGTTCAATACCTGGATTATCCTGTCAGGATCCATACTTATATCAGGGATACCCTTTTCTGTATCTTTGACCATCCCTATGGATTTGGTCTTTATCCACGTAGAAAGGTTCTCAAGAACCTCTTCCACGACCTTTTCTATGCGGGCCGTTTCGCATTTCAGTTTCAGTCTTCCCGCTTCCATCTTCGAAAGGTCCAGAAGGTCATCTATGAGGATACTTAATCTTTTGACATTCCTGTCCGCCGCTGAAAGAAAATGCTCCTGAGTGTCGGTAAGCCGGCCGGCGTTCTTGGAGAGGATGAGCGTAATGGATTTCTGTATGGCTACAAGCGGAGTTCTCAGTTCGTGTGTGATATTGGATACGAAGCTCGACTTGAGCTCGTCCAGCTCTTTCTGTTTAGTTATATCCGTCAAGACTGAGACCATGCCCACGGTCTGGCCGCTTTCGTTTTCGACGACCGCGCTCGAGGAACGCAGAATCTTCTTGGTATCGTCTTCCTTGCTTACTAACTCTATCTCTTTGTCTTCGGCGTTGTTCGGGTCTTCCTTCACCAGAGAGATAAGCTGCTCCTTCTTCATGTTTTCCAATATGGGCTTGCCTATCTTGTCCTTTTTCTTGGAACCTAAAAGTTTCTCCGCCGCGGGGTTCATCATTATGACCTTCCCTTTTGCGTCTATTACCACAAGCCCCTCGGCTATGCTCCTTATTACAGCTTCCGTCTCTTTCTTGTTGGCGAGCACTCTCTTATATTTCTTCCAGGCAATCTCCTCGTTCTGCGTCTTCTCCTTAACTATGGTCTCGTATTTACCCGCTATCTCCCGGGCATTTACGTCTATCTTTTTCTCGAGTTCGCGGCCGAATATCTCCGAAACCTTTTCGGTTATCTCCTCCGGACGCCTTTTCGTATGCTCCAGCGCCTTTACCTCCTCCAATATGGCCTTTTTGAGGTTTTCATCCGACAGTATCTTGCCGCCTTTCCCCCTTTCGAGTCTGGCGGCCTTAACCTTGGCCTGGGCCGACAATCTGGCGAGATGCACAAGTAGAAGAGCTATTAGTATGCTTACGGCACCCGTCAGTATGTATATAACTATTATTGATGCTTCCATTTTTCTCCCGTTATCTTAGGTCGATTTCGACTGTGAGATCTTTCATTCAGCCTAAGGTAATATCGATCCTGTCGAAGAGGCCTTTTCTTATCCTGCGCGACCAGCCGCAGGGCACCTCGTCACCGCTAATCGCGATGTCTTCGGCGCCTCTCTTTTTAAGCTTCACGGAAAGGATCCTCGCTCCGCCTTCGCCGAATGTATCCAATCTTTTTGGGTTATGATATACGCACAAAGTTTTGGAAAAGAGCATAAATGCAAAGACATTGGCGGGAAGTCTCACATTTCTGAACCCTCCGGCTTTATCCGGTAATTCGAAACGGCCCGCCTTTTTTGTGAAGAAACTTGAGGGAATTACCGGCCTGGGTTTGAAGATCGGGTGCATCTTTCCGTCGGGCACAAAGGGTTGCGACCCCACGCACATAATAATCCACATGGTTACGAATTCGGTAGTCGTCCCGGTAAGCCTGGCCACATATCCGTTGCCATGGAGACGTTTATCGGGGTAGGCGCTTGAAGCTATAAAAGAGGAGTTCTCCAGTATGCTTCTGCCGTACACTGCGGGGTCCTGAAACGCCACTAGACATCTCTTTAACGAAGTAAAAAACTCTTCGTAGAGATTCGCCTTTAAGAGTTCGAGCAGGTACTTGTATTCCATATGGAGCCATACCGATTCGTTTTCAAGCCAGCCGGGCGTAAATATAGCCGATCTTCCTATTTCGAGCGGCATCCCTTCAAGGGGTTCGTTCACCTTGAACATCTTGAGTTTCCTGTCGTAAATGCCGCTTTTGAGTATCGCTTTATGTATCTTCCCGGCATCGGAACTTCTGGTTACCCTCATAGCGTGGACCGGCCCCTCCAGAAAGAGCGACACCGGCTTTCTGCGGAAGGCCTTCACCTTCACGCGGGGAAGACCGTCTCTACCGCGTTTTACCCTGCCCTCTTTCCTGACGTAGGAAAAATCTGTGGCTTCATGCATGAAATAGGAATAGGTCATGCCGCTTTTGCGGCTGTGCCCTTTCTTTACGGCCGTATCAACCTTGGCGAGGATGCCTTCCAAAAGCTCTTTTACCCTCGCTATCGTTACCTCCTTCTCCCTGCCGCTGAAACCGTACCACACCTCGTCCCTGTAAAGCTCCTTTCTTGAGGAGGCGTCATCCCAGTATTTAAAGTCCTTTCTCCTTCCGCCTCCGTCCAGACTCTTCTTTATCAGGGTTTCTATATCCAGGGCGAATCTCCATAACTCGACCGGTACCGCTATCCTCTCCGTCTCCGGATTCATGCCCGCGAAGGCCGAGTAAAGCAGTTTTATCAACCTCTTTATCTCGAAGACCTCGCACATCGAAGAGCCGAAAATAGCCGGAAGCCCGTTCAGTGAATCGCACCAGCCCGGCTTGCCCGCCTCCATTTCTATACCCGCTCCGAATGAGTCGAGCGAAGCGATCTTATTGACAAGCACCGTTATGAGCTTGGTCAGCAGGCTCGTCCTGTATACCCCGCCCTTTCCGTAATCCGTACGCACCTTGTGTTTCTCGAAATCCCGTTGGTCTATGAAAGACCTCTTCTTTTCATCCGTCACCACCGAGCCAATCTGCCTGATGCCCGCAGGGCCGTGCACGTACTTATCGCTTCTGGGAAGGACTCTTAAATAGGTATCGTAAAAATAGAATGTCGCCTCGAGCAGAAGCGCTCCGAATCTCTCGGGATAAAAAGCGATGTAGTTTTCGAAAAGGCCGATGTTATATGTCCAGTGATCTATCCAATACCCTTCTCCGGGTTCTATAATATCTTCGTAGTCGCACAAAGGCAGCATCTCGGAAAGGAAGCGGTCCGATTGCCGTCTTCCGAACGAAGAAATATTTCTGAAGACGCCCGTAAAGGAACCCGGAGTGAAACCGGAGGCGAGGAATGACTTCATCTTTTTGCGATCGCCGGCTGAGGAAATATACCTCTTCAATATCGGCTCTGCCCGCTTTTCCCTCTTCAGGTAAAATTTTACACCCCGTATTCTGTGAGGGTTGAACCCGTCAGGCTGGATGGCATTCATGAAGGTCTTTATGTTCATCTCGGCCGTAGACGGATTGAAAAAGATATCGTTACGCCTATTCTGATTTATGTCCCTGTAGGCGCCGTTCCCCTGGGAATAGTAGGTAGGCTCAAGAAGAAAAGCGTTATAATCCCTTTCCAGGTCCCCGTGCTTGCGGGCGTAGACGTAGTAAGGAAAGGCCCCTTTTGTCGTATTGATATCTATGGGGACCCCGCCTCTGAGCAGATTGTCCAAATAGGTCTGGCGGGTGTAAAAATCGAATTCGTCGCTCGAGCTTTTCGTGAAGATCCTCGACTCAAGGGATTTCAGGATATCGCGGTTTGCCGAACGGGTCTCTTCATAGATATCCGGACGCATCCTGATGGATCTCACGATGCCATTGAGATCTCCGACACTACCGGTATTGCCTGTTACGGATATAACGGATTGCTCTTTGCCTCTCTTAAGCCTGAAAGCGGTTCCGCAAAATGCCGAGGGCATCTTTCCTTCCGAAGCCGACCCGAGGGAAAATATTCCGAGGCCCTTTTCGGCAAAGAGCCTCGGATATGAGAGATCGCCGTTTATCCCGAATACGGTATCCGGGTCCACCGCAACATCAAGTGCCTTGAGAACCCTTCCGGATCTACGGAAGGCCGCGTAAAAGTTGCCCTGCTTTACGAACTCCAGCTCCGGTGTATCCTGCGGATTGATTTTCAGGTTGTAAAAAGGGGCTTTCTTTTCGGCGTTAGAGACCACCATCCAGGCCTCTATGGTTCTGCTCATGTGTTTTGCGTGCCAATCGGTCATTCCGTATGGGACTATGGCAGGGAGACCATCCAAAAGTTCTATCTCCATATCCCTGCCGGAGATATTGAGGAGCGTGAGTCTTCTCGCAAGCGCCGGATAGTCCCTGTTCGGCACCGTAGTGTATGAGACATATACCGCGATACCAAGCGATTCGTTCCTCTCTTCGAGTTCAAGCTCGTAGGAGCGTATGGTCATCCTTTTCGATATGCGGGAGGATCCCGCTCCTGCCTCTTTGAAGGGCTCGTAAAGACATCTCTTCTTTCCCTTCTTTATGCGTATGAAAGTCCTGTAGCCCTTTATGGCCGTCATGTTGTACGCCTGGTTAGCCGGCAGAAATTCGAGAATGGCGCCGTCCTTATCTTTTGTGCCGAAGCTCGTCACGCACTGGCCCCTGTTGACGTAAAACGCCCATAGCGGGATACCGTGCAGACCCGCTATTCCGGGGAAGAAGCTCGAAAATGCCTTAAGCTTATCGTAATTTTCTATTATGAAATCGCCGTTCTTTTCCAGCCTGTACCCGCTCATCTCAACCTCTTAATAAAGGGGACGTTTCACTTTGATATAATACATTGCAGCATAATAAGTTACAACCTGCGCTGGTCCATTTCATATCTCGGTTGAAATCTCATGTTGAGATCTCCCAATTTATTAAAATAAAAAACCTCTTAGGTTAAATAAAGGAAATTTGCCCAATTAGTCCAGCTCGCGTTATAACCTGTTGGCTGACATATAATTAGAAGCAATGGAAACCCTCCTACCCCAAGGATCCAAAGGACAAGCATTCCCTTTATCGAAGTCTTAGGCGGCCCCAGACCGAAGAGTTCTTATAGCTGTCCGGGGTACCGTTCCACAGTATAACGCCTTCGCGGATATCATCTGTATCCTTATCGTCAACAGAGACATTAAAACCTAAGATATCATCTTTTTTGAAATTCGTAAAGGATTTTTGTCTAAAATTGATCGCGTTTATCTGCGCCTCAAGTATATAGCCTGTTTCGGTCTTCTTTGCCGCGGCCTTACTCAATGTCGGCTGTGTATTCCTTCTGCCGCCACTGGCCTGAGAGGGTATCCACATATTCCCGTTGGTACCTATCAGTATCTGGTAATCATAATCCGAATAACCTTTTTCGGGTATGCGCGCTGGTTTAACGCTTATAAAGAGTTCTATGCCGTCGCCCTTCCATAAATCTATGCGTTCATAGGACTGGTTCATCGGCACATCATCGGTTACCTCCGCGGCCAGGTAGATATTCTCCTCATCCCACAAGACCCTTATAATGGCTCCAAGATCCTCGCGCGTGGCTACATTCCCTTCCTGGGATACATTATCAGGGTCTATATCGGTTGTGGAAGCCTCCATCCAGGCATCTTCGAGAACGCCGTCTATTTCAAGTGGGCCGGTAAGTTTCTTGGCGGTAAGCGTCCTAATCGGAACGCCTTCGCCCTTTAGCACCTTAACGGGTCTGACCTTTGCCTCCATCTTCTTAAATCCGCATTCCTCGTATTCCGCCCCTGCCCAAAGGATATAGTACCACTCCTTGAAATTTCCTATTGCATTGATACTCTTTCGGGCCTCACCCGAAGAATCCGTAGTCAGCTCCCATTTTCTCGCGAAACCGCTCGCCGTATCGAATATGCCCAGCTTAAGCGACCTGCCGCCGGCCGGTTTACCTCCCGAATCCGTCAGGCGAGCGGTAAAATCTATCTTATCTCCGTTTTTATAGACATCTTTATCGGTAACGAGTTCCATATTGAAGGAATTTCCTAAATCGGCAGAGCTCTTCACCGTTATAAACGGAATCTCTCTTGAGTATTTCTCTTCGCCCTTAACGCCTTCTATTAAAAGTTTATGGAGCCCCGAATCCGTCCCGGAGATGTCCGCACAACCCTTCCACCAGGGACCGTTCTTTTCGAGACTCGCAAATTTGCTCCCATCGACGGAATATCTCACCCGCTCGAGATCTCCCGAGGAATGAATCTCTACGGGCAATTCGTCGCCGGCGCACTTTTCGCCTTCCTTGGGTTCTATGGCCGTAAGCATGAATTCCTCTTTGAGAGCATAATACGCCTTACGGGGCCTTCCCTTTTCCCCCTCCTTCGATTCGATGCCTACTATGCCGAACCATTCCTCGGCATGGTCATTGTGGGAAGACGGATCCCCGCCCTTCCACCATTCGTCGTTCCATTCGAATATACAGCCGCCGCAGGCGCCGGCATTTATCAGGCCCCTGAAATTCTCCACAAGGCCCTCGGCCTGCCCCTCTTCCGAAAACCCTCCGTAACAATTCTTCCCGGTGGGGGAAACGCTCAACCCCATCTCCGTAACTACGAAAGGCCTGTCAGGCGCGTGTATCCTTTTCAGATTCCTCACAAACGCCTCGTACCCTATCTCATCGGCCGGAGGGCAATAGCTATAGGTGTTAAAGCAAACTACATCCCACATTGACTGATCGAGCCAAAGCGTCCAGAAGGCGTTGGCCATGCTGACCGGTCTCTTGGGGTCCTCAGACTTGGCTATCTTTACAAGGTCTTCATAAAGCCCCACAGTGAGATCCACCCCACTCTCGGCTACAGATTGGGAATGCGGCTCATTCATCACGAGATACATTATTATACTGGAGGCATCCTTGTTCTTTTTGCACATATATCTGACCTTGGCGTGAGCCGTTTTCGTAAATCCTGAGTATGAGAAATCGACGTTGGGCTGAAGGTAGGTTGCCTGAATAACGTTGAGGCCGTATTTTGCCGCAAGCTCAAGCTGCCCGTCCGACAGCATATCCCACATCCTAACGGTATTGAACCCGGCCTCTTTGATCCTCCTGAAATCCTCCTCTACCAGCTCCAGAGACACGGAATTGCCGGGGGTCTGCCCGGGACGGTACGGACTGTATCCGATCCCTTTTATGAAGTATTTCTCACCGTTTATATGGAAAAAACCGTCCTTAAAGGTTATCTCGGGCGGCTTCTCGGCCCTTTTTACCTCTTTCGCATCGTCTCCCGAAACCCTCGACACGAACAGGGATATGATTACCGTTATTGCTAAGGCCGAGCTTATAATAAAGTATCTTTTCGACAAAGACATCTGGTCTCCTTTTTTTGTGACAAAAACTAAAAATTAAATCCACCCTCCCGCCTCTTTTCTGACCTGCTCCTTGTAAAGGCTGTGAAGTCTCTTGGTAGAGCAACCTATGCCGCCTCCGGCAATTTCCTTATCATCCACCTTGGTTACCGGTATTATCTCTATGAGCGAATTCGTTATGAAGACCTCATCGGCGTTCTTTAAATATGATGGGTCGAATCTGCCTTCGGAAACCGGCAGGCCGGCAAAAGAAGCAAGTTTAAGGACTGTCCCTCTGGTGATGCCCGGTAATACGCCGCAGTCTATGGACGGCGTCGCAAGCATATCACCTTTCACCATAAATATATTACTTACCGAACCATCCGTTATATCCCCGTCTTCGTTCAGATATATGGTCTCGAAAAACCCTTTGGGCATAGCTTCGTTCCTTGCGATTATACTCTGAAGGTAATTAGGAACTTTGACGTTGCTTACAAATGTCCTGCCGGATCTTATGTACCGTGAGATGTTTATCTTTATGCCTTTTTCATAAAAACTGGCCGGCCTCGGCACAAAGGGACGCGATGTGATAATGACATTCGATGGCTCGTTCTTCGATATGCTGAAGGCCCTGTTCCTGGATATGCCTCTGGTGACGTTCAGCCTTACGGAGGCGTCCATCAGATTATTGACGCTTAAAAGGTCATATACCGCCCTTTCAAGTTCCTTGGCGGAGATCCTCTGTCTTATCTTAAGGGTTTTCATGGACGAATAGAGTCTTTCGAGATGCGCATCCATCCTGAAGACCCTGCCTTCATAACTCCTCATTGTCTCAAAGAGACCGTCGCCATAAAGAAATCCCCTGTCAAAAATGGAGATCTTGGCCTCTTTGTCTTCGACTATATCGCCGTTAATATATGCTTTCATTATCACTCTCTCATGGTATCTTGGCTTATACCTTATATTCGGTTTTTGGTTGACGGTTTATGGTTGACGGTAACAAGGGATTTTTTCCGTAAACCGGTCTTTTATATTCGGTTTTTGGTTGACGGTAGCAAGGGATTTTTGCTTTTCCGACAACCGGTCTTTTCTTGTGCACTTGTTACCTGTGCTCTTGTGCTCTTGGTTTTTACTAATCGCTAAACGCTAGACGCTAGACGCTGTTTTTATTGTGCTCTTGGTTTTTACTAATCGCTAAACGCTAGACGCTAGACGCTGTTTTTATTGTGCTCTTGGTTTTTACTAATCGCTAAACGCTAGACGCTAGACGCTGTTTTTATTGTGCTCTTGGTTTTTACTAATCGCTAAACGCTAGACGCTAGACGCTGTTTTTATTGTGCTCCTGTCACTTGTGCTCCTGTTCTCTTCACTATGTTTAACGCCTCAAGAAGCGCCTTTGCCTTATCCAGCGTCTCCTGATATTCCTTTCCTGGGTCGGAATCCCATACTATCCCTCCCCCAACGCCCATATATGCCTTCCGGCCTTTAAGCACCATAGTCCTTATCACTATGGAGAGATCCGCGTCCCCCGAAAAATCCACATAACCTATAGAACCCGTATAAATTCCGCGTTTCACCGGTTCGAGCTCCTCTATAATCTCCATTGCCCTCACTTTAGGGGCGCCCGTGATGGAACCGCCGGGAAAACAGTTGGCAAGACATTCTATTATACCAGAACCATCGCTGAGACGTCCAGAAATTGTCGACACCAGATGCATTACGGTAGCGTAAGTCTCCACCTTCTCAAGCTCCGAAGGCCGAACCGTACCGTATGCGCAGATCCTGCCCAGGTCGTTTCTCTCAAGGTCAACTATCATGACATGCTCGGCCCTCTCCTTTTCGTCCCTGGAGAGCTCTCTTCGCATGGCAGTGTCGCTGCGGAGATCGCCCCCCCTCGGCCTGGTACCTTTGATGGGCCGTGTCTCTATGTAACGGTCTTCTATCTTTACGAACCTCTCGGGCGAAGAACTCAACACCTTGAAATCCCCGCAATCAAGATAGGCGGAAAAGGGAGCGGGGTTAATGCTTCTCAAGACGCCGTATAGAAGAAGCGGATCGCCCGAAAAATCCGACTCTATCCTCTGGGAAAGATTTACCTGATATATATCCCCGTCTCTTATGTAGGACCTCGCCTTTGAGACGGCCTTTATATAATCTCTTCTGCTCAGTCCGGATTCGAAGGAGAACCCGCTGGCAGGACCCGCCGCGGTACTCGATAAAGATTCCGCGTATTTGCAAGATTCTACCGCCTCATAACGCCGATTACGAATGATCTCTTCGGTATCATCGAGACGCGCTCGGGCCTTTAAGGACCTTAAACGACTATCGGCCTCGGGTAACCCCGAAGAAGATATGTAGGTCTCTCTCCCTACAAGATCAAATGCTATTATTACATCGTAAAAAGACAGCACGAAGTCGGGCAAGGCAAGGTCATCTCTGTTTATGCGGGGAAGCTCCTCGCAAAAATAACGGAGGTCATACGAAAAATAGCCCGCGCATCCCGACAAAAAGGGCATGCTCCCGGGTTTAGCCTCTCTCTTACAGCCATCGAAGGTGTTCTTCAAAAAGTTGAAAGGGTTATCCTTAAGCCGCTTGATCCCTGAAGAGGTAATTATTTCAATATTTCCCTGTCTGAAAATTACTGTCATATAAGGGTCTATTCCAAGGAATGAATAGCGCCCCAATCGGCTGCAAGCTTGGGAGGAATCTAAAAAGGTGACATAGGGCGTATCCCCGAAAATAGAGAAGGCTGCTTCCGGCTTTATATAGTCTGTCTTTCTTATAAGTGGGTCAACTATTAAAGGAGAGCTTTTTCTCATGAATCTCCGGTTGGGACACGTCTAGCTCCGTACTTGGGTGCCGGCGGGCTATGTCCCATTTGACAACCACCCCATCGAGGGGTGGTTGTCAAAACTTGACGCGCATTGCGCGGGGCGGACAGGTCTTCACGCACAATTCACATGCAATGCATTTCTTAGAATCGAAGTCAACTTTTCGCGTCTTTTCGTCCATGCTCAACGCGCCCGTCGGACATATGACAACACAGGCCCCGCAATGCGTGCATCTCGATTCATCCCGCGTAACATCCTTTTTCAGGGGCTGCGTTTTTACGCCCAGATCCGTCAGATATTTCATTCCCCGGTCATAATTCTCGCGCCTGCCGGTCAGTTCCAGTATAAGCAGCCCTTCCTCTTCTGGGGTAATCCTAGCCTGCAGTATGTTAAATGTGAGGTCATAATCCTTTACCAGCTTATAGACTATGGGCTTATCCAAAAGATTATGAGGAAATGTCAAGACTATTCTGTTAGATACCATTTAGATCCCTCCTATATAAGTTCCACATCGCCCCAGGTGGCCAGTTTGTCGCGAAATATAACAAGCGCCCCCCTTAAACCGTCTATAGATCTCGCGTAATTGATAGCATCCTTAAGAGAGCTTGGGTCCTTAACGAGATTTCCCATTCCCGTTGCCGCGCAATCCGCCAATACCGCATCTTCCGATATTGCGCAAGCGGCGTCGGCTGAGCCGAAACTTATAGAATGGCCTACGGTCCCGCTGGATGTGCATATTCCCAGCGGCGTCGATTCCGGCCTTATCCTCAGGGATATCTTTCCCGATAAAGGCGAGGCGCCGGCGTAAACTGCCAAATTTCTTGTTTTGCGGGAAACCATAAAGATATCCCCGCCGTTTTCTATTATAACCTCACAGGATTGATTTAACAACTCTTTTGCCGTATACCCGGCCATAGCACCCGCTACGCCGGCCATAGGCCCCACCCCCGCCATGGCGGATTTCTCTATCATATCCCTTATAATAGCCGGCGCCCCGGGGTCCGGCGAAACCGGCGAAAGAGAAACAGCAAATCGCTCCGACGTCTCTATGTATTCTTCTATCTCCCTTCTCAGGCGGGCAGTTATCTCTGCGGTCTCCCTGCCGAGATCCCTGTCGGCCAGGACAAACATATCCGTTTCCCCGTGTTTCACGGTAAAACCGGTCAGATCCCGGCATCCTACCCACCGTCTGTAAAACCGGGGCTCTTCGCCCGCGGATCCCTCCGTCATAAAGAATGGCCCTTTCATTTAAACATAATGCCCCTGCCTTTTGGCGAACTCCACGCAAGGTATGAAAAACCAAAAAGCCGGAGCATTCTGAAGAAGAAGCGGTTACCGCTAAAAAATGAAGACCGCTGCCGCAAGCACGGTTGAGTAATTATCGCCAGCCGGGATAACAGTAGACTGAGTCACGTTGGTCGTCTTTACAACCTTGTCGCTCCCTATTCTGTATTCTTTCTTGTTCTCGTCCCAGCTCTTGTCCTCGTCGAATTCGATGCCCAGGGTAGAGGCAAGCATCGCGGCGGCCAGGTCTTCTGCCATATCCCCCGCTATCTTTTCAGTCTCCCCATATGAATGGTGCTCGCTAAGATAGCCGTAGGCGTTCTTGTCCGCCGGCACACCCGCGCCGATAGAGGCAGCTATAAGTCTATGCGGCTCGTTTGAGGCGCACCGGGCCATAACCACATAGGTTATCATCCCCGGTACAAGCTCTTTAAGCCCCTCCGATTTGGGTACTATCTGACATCCCGGAGGCAATATGCTGGAGACCTGCACCAGATTGCACTTCTCTATTCCCGCATCGCGCAGCGCAAGCTCGAAAGACCTAAGCTCAAACTTGTGCGTTCCTACCCCTTTGGTAAAAAACATCTTCCGGGGGACTAAAAGTCTGTTCCGTGGCGATATAAGCATTTTCGCATCCTTTGTTTTCGAACGGTTATATATAAATATATGTTACAGATCAAACCTTTTTATTCTTTCTATCCCTTCCGAAAAAGATATAGCCCAGGAATCTGTATATCAACTTGCTTGCCAAGAAATCCGGTGCCACGTTCCCGCCCATCGGCGACAGCTCCACAACGTCAAAACCCACAATCTCCCTCGAGGTTCCCACCATCCTCAATATGTCAAGCAACAGATACCAGCTTAATCCTCCGGGCTCCGGCGTGCCGACTGCGGGCATTATCGATATATCAAGCACATCCAGGTCTATGGTAACATAGACCTTTTCCGAGAGCGAATCAAGCACCTTTTTGTCCCAAAGCGAATCATTCAATATGTCATAGGCGCTTACGGAGAGGGTGATATTATTGGGGCCCGACAGAAAATCCCGTTCCTCCTTGGACATGCTTCTGACGCCGAGTTGCGTCACGGGCGCTATCTCCTGCATCCTCCTCGATGCACAGGCGTGGCTGTACTTAGAACCTTCGTATTCATCCCTCAAGTCGGCGTGCGCATCCAAATGGAGCACCGAAAGCTCCCCGAAGGTTACCTTACCCGCTCTCACGCCACCTACGCTTATCGAATGTTCCCCGCCTATGACCACCGGAAGCCTGCCCTGCTGCATATTCTCCCTTGCTATCCTTTCTACATCCCCTATCACCTCTTCGGGGCGCTTTTCGGATACCTCAAGAGCGGGCAACGTATGTATCCCTATTTTATGTGTCTCCACATTAAGCTCTTCATCGAAAAGCTCCATATTCGCCGAAGCCTCCAGGATGGCAGCAGGACCTTTGGCCGTTCCGTTTTTATATGTAACCGTTCCCTGGTAAGGTACGGGCACTATTACCGCCTTAGCCTTTCCCGTATCAGGGCAGGCCGCTTCTCTGCCTCCGTAATTGGCGCCGTTCATCACTTTATTCGTACCTCCTTCTTTAAAGAATCTCCTCTTGAGCAAGGCTGGAGAGATCGCTACAAACGCCGAAAACCTTTTCGGCTTCTTCTCTTCCAAGGGCTCCGCATCCGCAGCTCGGCGTTATAAGCGAAGACTCTCTTATCGCTCGGCCCTCCAGGCCTTTCTCTTCCAGTCTCTTAAAGTAACCCCCAAGCATACCGGCCAGAACACCGGCTTCGGTATCGACGGAATCTGCCGTCGTGGGGACCATCCCCCACGCGATGATCCCTCCTCTTTCAAGAAATCGCTTTATCGCCTCAAACGACTCCAAAAAACCTTGGGCGTATTTGAAGGAATCGAAACTAATAATATCTATATCGGTGGAAAGCGCAAAATTCCAGTCCGCGTCCGCGCAGCAATGCATGCCGGCGTAACAACCCTCCGCGTGGATCGCCGATGCGATTCTGTTTATATAAACAGCCAGATCCTCCTTTTTGATGCGTGAGTTTTTGGCGGTATTCTTGAAGAAAGCCAGTGTCGGCTCATCTATGAAGATGATGACATCCTTCGATATACCTTTGAGTTTTAACGCCTGCCATCTGGCTCTCATCTCAAGTGTCTTGACGGCAGCCTCCCTGAACCCTGCGTCGAAATATAACGGAACGCCGTCGGTATCGTATATACCGAAGGTCAGGCTTACGGGACCGGTGATCTGGCCTTTCAGGTAATCCGTGTCAGACAAATCACGCGACTTAAGACGGTAAAGGTATTCATAGAAGCCCGAAGCGTAATCCTCGCTCATGGAAAAATAATCCAGCTCACCGTCTTCGTATCTTTTCTTGAGCTCTTCGGCCTCTATCTCGGCCCGGGGATTCCTTTTTAGCACCACCCTGCCGCTATCGGTATCCGCAACGATACCCGGCATCCTTTCGGTGTATTGACAAAGCATGTCCTCCCGAAAACTCTTCTTTACCAGCTGCGGCCAGAAGGGTATTTTGCCAAAGGAAGAAAAAACGGCATCGCAAGCCTCTCTTTCGCTCTTATGGGGCACGCTTCCGATTCCGGTTATCGTAAATGGGTTTTTAATTTTCAAGCTGACCTCATTCTCAGAATTGCAGGGCCTTAAGCCTTTCCACCCTGGCGGAAACCGGCGGATGCGTCATGAAGAGTCCGGCAATGAATCCGCCCTTAAGCGGGTTTACTATAAATAGATGCGCGCTTTGCGGCGGGGCATTTAGCCTAATACGCGAGGATGCCTGTTCTATCTTGACGAGCGCCTTGGCCAGGCCCGCGCCGGAGCCGGCTATGCGCGCCCCGCTTTCATCGGCGCCGTATTCGCGCGATCTGGATATGGCAAGCTGTATGAGAGTAGCTACAAGAGGGGCTAAAAGCGAAACGGCGAGAATACCTATTATGCCTCCGCTTCTGTCCCTGGAAGAGCCTCTGCCGGAAAAACCTCCGAATATAGCCGCCCACCTGGCCATATAGGCAAGCATCATGACGGCGCTTCCCAATGCCGCAGCTACCGACATGATAAGCGTGTCCCTGTTCTTTATGTGGGATAGCTCGTGGGCTATCACGCCCTTGAGTTCTTCTTCGGATAAGAGTTCGAGAATACCGTTTGTCACGCATATTACCGCATTTTCAGGATTCCTGCCGGTGGCGAAGGCGTTTGGGCTTTTTGATTTGAACACGTACAGTCTGGGTGCAGGTATCCCTGCTTTTTCTGAAAGCTTCCGCACCATCGAGTGAAGGGGCGGGAGGACCTCCTTCGGTATCTCCTTTGCCTTATAAATCGCAAGCACTATTCTGTCGCTGTACCACCAGCTGGCAAAATTAAGCGCGAGCGCCAGGATAAAAGCCAGGAGAGCGCCGTGCTGGCCGCCTATCATGCCCCCCATCCAAACCAGAAGGACGGTAAGCATCACAAGCAACATCATTGTTTTGAAGTAGTTCATCTCTTTTCCTTTGTTAATCTATGGACTATGGATTTTCTTTTGTTGCGTGTGCTTTTGCCACTTGTGTTCCTGAGCCTCTCCCAGCCTCCGTCACGTATGCCGCGGGCACGTTCGAATACGTGAGCGAGGATTTCTTCACTCCGTGAAACTGCTTCCTCCCGCAGCCTTGAAACTGCCGGCGAGCCGTGCCCGTCCGCAGTTTCACAGGGCCCGCTTTCACACGAGCCGGATGCTTTTCTTGTGCTCCTGTGCTCTTGTAACTTGTCACCCGCGCTCTCGTGCTCTTGCAGCTTGTCACTTGTTTCCATCGACTATCGTCTGTTTTATCTCGAATCCTTTCTTACCCTTCTTTCTTCTTGCCTCTATTTCATAAACCTTGCCCCTGAAAAGACGCCTTGCCCTGAAATATCTCCACTCCTTCGGTACAGACGGATCCACTATGAGACCGTCTTCCGAAGGCCTTATGCCGAGAATCCATTCCGTTATCACCCTGAACATCCAGGCGGCCGAACCGGTATACCAGGTCCAACTTCCTCTGCCGAAGAAAGCGGACGCAGGACCGTCCACATTGCCGGGGCTTACATAGGGTTCACCTTTATACAGGTCGGGCTTCATGCCCCTGACCGGCGGCATCATCTTCCTGATCATGCTATAGGCCTTACCGCTCCTGCCCAAAATGCACTCGGCCATTATTGCCCACGTTGCCGCATGAGAATAGACTCCTCCGTTTTCGCGGATACCGGCCGCATATCTCGTTAGATATCCTATTTCCGGATCCGGCACCGAATAGGCCGGGTAAAAAAGAAGCGGCCCGTATTCGGCGTCAAGGTACTTCTCGGCGGAATCCATCGCGATCCTGCCGCGTTCCCCTTCCGCAGTCCGGTTGATAACCGACCATGTCTGGGCATTGAGGAAGATCTTGCCTTCCTTGGCCCTATTTGTCCCAAGCACTTTTCCGTTATCGCTCACGGCCCTTATGTACCATTTTCCGTCCCAGCAGTACTTGTTGACCGCCCTTTTTAGCTTCTTTTTGCGGGAACGAAACAGCGCTTCGGACTTAACGTCCCTTCTGCGGTTAGCCACCTTCTCGAGACGGTCGAGTATGCCGTAAAGAAAATGGGCCAGCCATACGCTTTCGCCTTTCCAATTGATCCCAACGCTGGACATACCGTCGTTCCAGTCACCTTCTCCTATGAGCGGCAATCCCCTTTTGGAAAATCTCGAGAGCGTCTTCTTGACGGCCCTGACGCAGTGGCTCCAGAGATCCTCTTTGGGCCCGTCTATGTAACCTGCCTCTTCATCCAGAATACCCCAATCCGCGGTTTCATCTAGGTAATTCAAAGTAATAAAGGGAAGCCAGAGAAGATCATCCGAAAACCCCGTATCGAGCCCCCATTCGGTAAGGGTATGCCACCAATGGTACACCGTCCCAGATCTATACTGGTGCGCGGCATTCAGAAGTATCTGCTCTTTCGCCTTTTCCGGCTTAAGATAAAAAAAGATCTGGCTGTCCTGCAGTTGGTCCCTGAAGCCAAAGGCGCCGCTCGACTGGTAGTAAGCGCACCTCGCCCAAAGCCTGCATGAGATGGCCTGGTATTTGAGCCAGATGTTAGCCATGATATTAAGCGCCTTATCGGGTGTCTCTACGGTTGTCCCCGAAAGCAGCTTATCCCAATGGCGCTTTACCTTCTCCAGTTCTTCATCCGCTTTTTTGACGTTTCTGTATTTCCTGATTATGCCGGCGGCTTCTCTTTTATTCTTGGTCTCGCCCAATGTAAAACATATCGTCTTCTCGCCCCCGGGAGGCAGCTTCACTCCGAGATGAAGCGAACATACCGGGTCAAACCAGCGCCCCGTGGTCTTTGTCAGGCGGCTTTCCGACACGGCTTTCGGCATGGATATCCTGCCGTAATTTCCCATAAAGTTCTCTTTGTCCCCCTCGTAGCCTTTGGGGTTTATCGAGGAAGAATGGAATATCCTGCAGGGCCACTCATTAAGACTTTTGTCATCTATCTTTCTGTTAACTTCCCTTCTCTTATCTGCAAATATGGCCTTAAGGTTAGCGTCATATTCGGTGCCTATAAAGGTCTTGTGATATTCCCTGTGGACGAGTGAAGGATTTCCCAGGCATAATTCAAAATAGGTAAAGAGGCTTAAGGTCCTCTTTCTCGAGGTCCTATTCTTCAAAGTAAGTTTCCAGACCTCGGCCGGCTCATCCATCGGAACAAACTGCGTCATCTCGCACTCCACGCCGTATATCCGGTTCCTTATGACCGAATAACCGAGTCCGTGTCTCACTTCGTAAAAAGAGAAGTCCGCGCGTGTCGGCATCCACCCTGCCGACCATACCCTTTTCGAATTTTCGTCTTTGATATAAACGAACTTGCCATAGTCATCCTTTATCAAATCCTGCAGCCAGGTGTTCAACCTGCAAAGGTTGGAATTGCCTCTGAAGCTGTACCCGGAACCCGTCTGAGAGACTACCGTTCCGTAATCTCCGTTCGATATCACATTCACCCACGGTCTCGGCGTGTCAAACCTCTTTATTACGTATTCACGTCCGTCATCGGAAAAGTATCCGTACTTTGTTTCGAAAAGCTTCCTCATTATCCTGACCTTTCGAGGGAAAATAGTAATGCAGCAGATATCCTTTGTGCAGCTTCCGGATGTTCAGGCTGCGTAAATCATGTGGAGTTGATACTTGATAATATCCTGCTAATATAAATTTTTATGTCTTCAAAGATTATATATATACTCGGTACCAAAATCAAGGTCAAAATGGTTGATAATGTAAGGCCGCCTATTACGGTTATCGCCAAAGGCGACCATAGGTTGCTGGCTTCCGATTTGTCCAGTGCCATAGGCACAAGCGTAAGAACAGTTGTGCTTGTAGTCAGAAGTATGGGTCTCAACCTGTCGGTACCCGAGGTCATCACAGCATTCTCAAGCGGCATATTACCGGCCCTCAACTGGTTTATTCTATCCACAAGAATAATGGCATTATTTACCACAATACCTACCAGCATTATGCCGCCTATTATAGTGCCGATCCCTATCGAGGTCTTGGTAACCCACAATGCCAGTATGGCACCTGTAAGGGCGAGGGGGATGGAAAGCATTATGATAAACGGCTGGTAATAGGACTCGAATAAAGATGCAAGTATCATGTAAACAAGTATTAACGCAAGCAAAAGCGCGTACATCAGCTGACGCTGGTTGCGTACCTGTTTTTCGTACTCCCCGCCGAATTCCCAATAGTAATCCCGCGGGAGTTTGAGATCCGCGAGGTTCCTCCCTATACCCTTGATGGCCTTGGAAAGCGATAGTATAGTCGATGTGCCGCTTAACTCTATATACCTGTTCTTATTCTTCCTGTGTATCTCGCTCGGCCCTATGTCGTGAATGAAATCCGCGACCTGTTTCAGGTATATGCTCTCGCCCCTGGGCGAGGTTATAAGAAGGTTCTTTATGTCATCGAAAGTCTTTCTATGCTCTTCGCTGAGCCTGGCCACCGTCTCTACTTCCTTGGACTCGGTATGGAAAAGGGTGGCGCGCAGACCTCTCATCTCGGCGTGAACTATATCGGCTATCTCTTTGGTTGTAAACCCGTAATAGGCCGCTTTATCCTTATTGGGTATGATCCGATATTCAGGTCTTCCCGGCTCTATCGAGCGCTTAAGGTCCACAATACCCGGGACGGCGGTCATGCCTTCGCCGATTTTGGCTACGTAATCGTTCAGTTTGCCGTAATCGTGGCCGTATATATCCACCTTTACCTCCGGCAGGTCCGGCGCCTGTATCTCGGCTATGTATATGAATCCTCCCCGGTACCGCCTCTGTATCTCTTTCAGCGCCGGCCAAAAACCCTTTATGATATCCTTGGTATTCCTCATGTCTTTGGCAAGTTCGGCCCGTTCGGTAAACGGAACAAGGCTGACATAGAGCCTGGCCGAATAACCCTCCACGCGGGTGGAAAAATTCTCCACGGCCTTATGGACGGACAGTATCTCTTCGATCTCGGCTACCATCTTGTTCGCTATCTCTACTTTTGCCCCCGCCTCCAGTCTTGCGAAGATGGTAAACTTTCCCTGCTCGGTCTGACCGAGAAATTCCCTGTCGAGAGTTTTAAAGAGAAGCAGGCTGATGCCGAAAACGAGAAATGCCACGGCTACAAAACGATACCGTCTGCGGCGCACAAAATTAAAAGATGCCCTGTAGCGCTCTTTTAGCACCTCCAGGTTTATTCCCTTGTTCGCTACGGTCAGGAAACGGGAAGAGAGGCTGGGCATAAGCGTCAGCGCCACGAAGAGCGAAGTGAGCAGAGAGAAGGTCACCGTGAGGGCAAGGGCCCCATAAAGCATCTTTATGTCTTCGGTAACGAAGATGATGGGCAGAAAGACAACTATTGTCGTCAGCGTCGAGGCGACAATGGCAAGGAAGACTTCCTTTGTGCCGCTGACGGCAGACTCGATCAAACCTGCACCCTTCTCGCGCCTGGAGAAGATATTCTCAAGAACCACTATCGAATTGTCCACCAGCATACCTATGCCGAGAGCCAGCCCGCTCAGCGTCATAACATTTATGCTTATGTCGCCTTCCTTGCCGGCCATATTCCTGAAATACATAAGGGCGAAGGTGGCAACCACCGAAGTAGGAATGGATGTAAATATTATAAAGGTGGAACGGACACTTCTTAAGAAGACAAAGAGCACGACCGCCGCAAGCACCGCTCCATACAGAAGAGATTCCTTGACTGTATCGATGGCCTTTATTATGAATTCGGCCTGATCGCTCACTATCTCTATCTCAAGGTCGCTTCCCACGGCAAGTCCCGTTTCGGAAAGCGCCTCTTTTATGGGGCCTTTTATCTGCTCCCTTATGCCTCTAACCACCTCTATGGTATTGGCGGCCGATTCCTTGTGAATGTAAAGAGAGACTATCTCCTTGGGCCCTTCCTCTTCGGGCAAACCGAGCCTTGCAAAATTCTCCGCCTCCATGAAGGTATCCCCTACATCCGCGATATCGTTCAACTTTATGATGGAACCGCTTTCGGCGGTGTGAACGGGGATCTCCCTTATCTGGTCTACCGTCTCGAACTCGCCTATGGTGCGAAGGGTATATCTATTGCGCTCGCCCTCCACGTCCCCGCCGAGGAGATTGAGATTATTTATACCCAGCTTATCGATGACATCCATTATGTTTATGCTATACGAATCCAGCTTATACTGGTCGAATTCAACCAGTATCTTGCGCTCGCGACCCCCGTAAACATCCACGTTGGCCACGCCCTCTACCCGAAGCATGTACTCCTTTATCTCTTCGTCTATGACCCTGCGTATGTACTCCATGTTGTATTTGGAGCTGGTGACCGCACTGATCATTACATACACGTCACTTTCGTCGTATCTGGCAATGACCGGCCTCTCTATCTCCCTGGGGAGCCTGTTCTTGATGCGCGCGAATTTCTCCCTTACCTCAAGCGCCGCGAATTCCATATCCGTGCCCGGCGCGAATTTCAGCATTACCTGCGATTCGCCCTTCTCGGACCTGGAACTAAGTTCTTCTATGCCGCTTACAGTGGAAACGGCATCTTCTATGGGCTTGGTAACAAGCTCCTCCACTTCAGTCGGCGGCATGCCTCCTCTCACCCGCGTTATTATGGAGATCTTCTTGTGGCCGACGTTGGGCATCAGCTCGACAGGCAGTTTCGTAAGGGAGATGGTTCCGATGAGGATTATGGCGATAAAAAGCATCAATACCGCCACGGGTCTTTCTACTGCGGTCTTAGATATGTTCATATAGACAATTTATCTCTTGGGGCGCATGATTATGCTGCCCGCTATCATGTAGGCGGCCGGAATGACAACCAGCGTCAGAAAGGTGGAAACCAGAAGCCCGCCCATCACCGTAATCGCAAGCGGTGATATGAGCTCGCTGCCTTCGCCAAGGCCCATGGCCAGAGGCAGGAGACCTAAGACCGTGGTAAGTGTTGTCATAAGTATAGGCCTCAATCTGGTCTTGGCCGCTTCGGTCACGGATTCGTAAAGGCCTTTCTTCTCCTCTTTAATCAGCGAATTTATATAATCGATGAGCACTATGGCGTTATTAACTACTATACCTCCCAAAACAATAACTCCTAACAAGGCCACCACGTTCAGGGATGTCTTAGTAACGAAAAGAGCGAGGAGTATCCCCACAAGTGCCAAAGGTACCGTGAACATTATTATGAACGGCTGCCACAGACTTTCGAACTGCGCAGCCATTATCATGTATATGACGAGTATCGCAAGTATTAAAGCGAAGCGAAGGCTTGCGAACGATTCGTTCATCTGCTCGCGCTCACCGGTCAGCTGCGGTTTAGAGTATCCCCGCGGAAGCTCAAGCCCTTCCAGATAGCCGGACACCTCTTCCATCACCTCATTGATATTCCTGCCGAATACGTTAGCCGATATGATTACGGTCCTCTTCTTGTCTACCCTTTTTATCTCGCTGGGCCCCTTGCCAAGTCTGAAATCCGTAACCGCTTTCAGTGGTATTCTCGTACCTTCCGGAGAGATGATACGCATCTGCCTTATAGTATCGAAATCCTTTCTGTCTCCCTTCTTTAATCTCACCCTGACGTCTATTTCATTTCCTTCTTCTTTGAATTTTGTGGCCACCCAGCCGTCAATGGCTATCTGGACGGTCCTTGCAATATCGCGGACCGACAGGTTATAGAGGGCAGCCCTGTCCTTCCTTACGACAATCTTGGTCTCGGGAGCAGGGTCTTCTATGTTGCTCTTTACGTCGAAGATCCCCTGTATGGAGGAGATGCCGGAGATGATTCTGCGAGACAATGCGTCCAGCGCCTCCAGCTCTTCCCCTTTTACCTCTATCACTATTGGGGAACCGCCGCCCTGGAAGGCCGACTGGATTATGCTCTGGGTAAGTATATACTGGAGAGATCCCCCTTCCGTTCCCACCGACAATATTTTCTTTTTGATGCCCTGGACGAACTCGTCGGTATTCACCTCCCTGTCCCGGCGGAGGTTCACTATGATCTGGGCCTGGTTCTCTTTCAGCATCTCCACAGCGCCCGAGGACATCGATTCATCCCTGTTGGACCCGACGGTAGCGCTTACGCTCTTCACATCCTCGGTCTCTAGTATAAGCTCCTCGATCTTCCTGCATACCGAATCGGTAATATCGAGTTTCGTCCCGGGAGGCATATCAAGCTTTATCATGAACTGCCCCTCGTCTACCTTGGGCATGAATTCCTTTCCTATGGAATCGAAGAGCGAGAGGCTTAGCAGGAATATGGCCAGAACACCCGCAAGGCCGAGAAATTTATGCCTGAGGAAAATCCCTAAAATTATTCCGTATATGCGGGCAAGAATTCCTGAGCCGGGTTCCTTTTTGGCCTTATTGTCGAGTCTTCGTTCGGTCTCGGGACCCATTATGCTGAGCCTGGGTATCAGTGAAAGCGCCACGAATAGCGACGCCAGAACCGAAAAGGTGATTGTAAAGGCTAGGTCCTTAAAGATCTGACCGGCTATCCCCACCACGAAGGCAAGCGGCAAAAAGACCGCCACCGTAGTAAGCGTGCTGGCGGTTATGGCGGCATTGACCTCTTCGGTGCCTTCAGTTGCCGAACTATTCACGCCCTTCCCCAGCCCCCTGTGCCTGAAGATGTTTTCCATGACCACTATGGCGTTGTCGACAAGCATACCTATCCCCAGGGCCAGTCCGCCGAAGGATATGATATTTATGGATATTCCGGAAAAAAACATCAGGCTGAATGTCACCATAATGGATACGGGTATCGAAAACGCCACTATTGCCGAGTGCTTTATGCTTTTGAGGAAGAAGAAGAGCACTATTACCGCCAGGACGCCCCCCTGCATGGCGGAAGTGGTAACGCCGTTTATCGAACTCTTTATGAACATCGACTGATCGTAATCAACGTCTATGGCAGCCCTCTCCGGGAAAATCTTGATTATCTTTTTGAGCTCCCCGCGTACCGCATCCACCGTCTTTATGGTGTTCGCCTCTGCCTGCTTCTGCACGGATACCGAGACGTTCTCCTTTCCGTTATAACGCGAATAGCTTGTCCGCTCCTTGAAGGCATCGGTAACCGTGGCAACGTCTCCCAGCTTTATGAGTCTCTTGCCTTTTATCAGCCTTTCGTCGTCCCTGCCCCCGTAAGATTCCTTTTCCGGCTCGTCTAGCGCTATTACGGTGGAATCTATTTCGCCGATTGCCTTGAACTCGCCTATGGTTCTGACCAGCCATTCATAAAACTTTTCCTTGGTCGTTCCCGCGGGGTAATTCAAGTTGGAATCCCGAAGGCTAGTAACTATGGAAATCAGGTCGATGCTGGACTGGTTCAGGGCCGAGGCCGAAACATCCACCTCTATCTCGCGCTCTATGCCGCCTGATATGGAACACGACGCCACGCCCTCTACCTTCTCCAGCCTGTCCTTTACGTATTTCTTGGATATCTCATAAAGCTCGTCCAGGGGCCTGTCACCGCTGACGCTCAAGGTCATTACGGGCTTGGCGAAAGGATTGAACTTCATGACAATAGGCTCCTCGGCGTCCCGGGGAAGTCTCTCTTTGACAAGGTCTATCTTCTCCCTCATGCCGAGCGCCGCGAAGTTCATGTCCGTGCCCCAGTTGAATTCCACTATTACGATGGAGGTGCCTTCCCTCGATGTAGATATTATGCGTCTTGCGTTTTTAACGGTGCCTACGGCTTCCTCTATCACCTTGGTTATAAGGGTCTCGACTTCTTCCGGAGCCGTGTTGGGATAGTTGGTTATGACGGTAAGCTGAGGGTAGGTAATGGGCGGAAAGAGTTCCTGCGGCAGACGCGTCCAGGAGATGACCCCCAGAAGTATCACGCCGAGGAATATCATCGTTACGGTAACGGGCCTCTTAACCGAAAAGGAAGGAAGGCTCATTCTTCGTTTATTATCTCTATCTTAGAGCCATCTTCGATCTTCTCTTTTGCCATAGGCGACTCTATCACTATCTCCTGACCTTCGAAGAGGCCTTTTTCTATAAGCGCGGAATTCTCGTTCTGTCTGGCGATCCCGATGGCTATCTCCGTGGCCGTGGCCATTTCGTAACCGGCCGGGGATAATTCCTTTTCCTGGGGCCTTGCTACGCCGAATGCAACATAGCCCTGGTCTGTCTTTTTAAGCGCCGAGGACGGCACCACTATTCCGTTCTTACTTTCGAATATAGTGATCTCCGCCTTGGCGAACATCCCCGGTTTTATAAGATGGCTCCTATTCGGTATCAGAATCTTCACTGTTTGCGTGCGGCTACGCCCCTCTATCATCGGAGAAACAGAATCGACCACGCCTTCGAATATCTGTCCGGGGATGGCGTCTATGTAAACCCTGGCCTTTTGCCCCACGATGACCTGCCCGATGTCCCTTTCTATTATCCCCACTTCGCAAAAGACATTGTTTATGTCCAGAAATGTCGCCACGACATCGTTAGGCTCCACCATCTCGCCTTCGTTAACCTTTATGGTCCCCATAAAACCGTGGGTCGGAGCATAAAAGTGCCTCTTTTCTATATCCAGCTCCGCGGTCTTGGTCTCAAGCTCCGTCTGACGGAGTTTGTCTTTGGTGATAGCCCCCAGCTCGAAGAGTTTTTTGTTCTTTTCGTACTCAATTCTGGAATATTCAAGCTTGAGATTCTGTTCCCGCTTGTCCTGGCTTACTACCAGCGCACCTTTCCTTATGCGGTCTCCCTCCTTGAAGAAGAATTTATCTATGGCGCCGCTCTCCTTGAACTTTATGGGTATCTCTCCGAAGCCCTTTATGGTCCCGAAGGACGTAATGCTTTCGAGGTAATCGGAGATTCCGACGCCGGCTGTCTTTACGGGAACCGGGGTCTTCCCTTCCTCCGCTCCGAGGAGCTGGCCTAATTCTTCCGCCGCCTTCTCGGCGCCCCTTTTACCCGTAACTGATTTGACCAACATCTTGAGTTTATCCATCCCGATGCCCCGGTCCTTCAGATAATTCACGCCCCACATAACGCCTACCGCCGTCACTATAACCGCAACTATCAAGGCTATCTTCTTGCTGAACCTGATCTGTTTCATTTTATTTCTCCAGGGTCTTCATGCCCCGGCGGACAATGGAAGAGGCCACTTCTTTAGAAGTAATCGCGTATACCTATCGATTTGTTCAGCGCCGCCACAGAAGTATAAAGGCCTCTTTCGGCCTCCAGATAAGATTCCTGCGCCTCTAAAAGGCGGGAGTAACTATCAAAAAGGTCGGAAATCTTGGCATCTCCCATCCTGTGCTTTGCCTTAAGTATGCTTACTTCCTTCTCCGTAAAGGCCTTCTTCATCTCGGCCGCCGCCATCTTGATTCTCGCCTTTTCGTAACCGTAGAAGGCATCCTTGACCTCCTTAATGATCTTTTTTCGCGTCTCGTCCAGCTTCTCTCTGGCTTTCGCCAAAACCACTTCCGCCTGTTCGGCGTCCGTAAACTGCTGCATGTTATCCAGGACACCCAGCTCTATGGTCCTTCCTGTCATCTCGGAAGAGCCATGATATGTGCTGAGTGTCTCGGGCTCTTTCTTTCTGTATACCGAATAAGACCCGGTGGAGCCCATAAGCGGCCAGGTGACCTCCAGACCGGCATACCATTTCTCATGCGGGTCAAGTCCGGTTGACCGATTAACGAAATTGTAGCTCTGCCTGTACACCTCGGATGCCTTCCTGTAGTTGCCGGTAAAGTCCAGCTTGGGAAGTTCCTTTGCCTGTGACACCTTTTTGCCGTATTCGGCGCTCTTGACCGACATATCCTCAATCTTGAGATCGGGTCTGTTTTCTATGGCCAGGTAGAGGCAGCTTGTCAGGTCTTTATCCACATCTTTTTCCCCGACGGCGGTCTTCACGTCGACCGTGCCGGCCTTCTCTATGTTGAGTTTCTGCTCCAGCGTGAGCCTCGCTATTTCGTAGTCGCTCTCCACGGAGATATTCTTGAAATAGATTTCGTTGAACTTTGACTCCGCGGCAAGATAATCGATATCCGCTATAAGGCCTCTTTTATGTTTTTCCCCGGCAAGTTCGAAAAAAGGTTTTACTTTATTGTAAAAATCTTTAATATAGTTAAGATTCTTTTTGGCCTTAACGAAGTCGTAGTAAGCCTCGGCAATATCGTAATAGATGTCCAATTCTATCGATTCGGAGTTCATCTCGGCTATATTGAGATTCACCCTGGCCTGGGCCAGGGTATAGGCCAGTTCTCCCGACCTCAAAAGAGGTTGCTTGGCTTCCAGTCCGTATTCGACGCCCTCCGTCTTTCCGCCGTCACTGATTCCTCTGTTATCGCTGTATGACAACGTAAGCGAAGGGAAGAATTCCCTCTTTGCCTGCCATACCTTCACCCTGGAGAGGTCGATCTGCTCGTCGGCTATCTGAAAAAGCAGGCTTGAGGACTTTCCTATTTCTATGCATTCCTCCAGCGAAAGCGTGCTAATGCCCCGCACGCCCTTAAAGACGTCCCTTCCGAAAAAATCCCTTATCTTGGATATTTTCTTATTGGCCTTAAGAATGCCCTCCCTGGCCTCACCGTTCCCGCTGTCTGCCTTAAGTATGTCGCTCCAAATTTTGACGGCGCGGTGGTATTCTCCTTCCGCAAAAAGATCTTCGGCCTCTTTCAGGTCTTTTTCGATCATCTCTTTTTGGTCTTCTTCATACGCAGTCCTTCCGGCGGTAAAGGCAGCGATCCCTCCCTGCAGGGATAATCCGTTAAAGACATCCGAAAGTGAAAAAGAGGTCGCGTAAAAACGGTACCCCTTAAAAGGGATCTGCGTTTTGAGAGTAAAGGCAAAAGCCCGGACGGAAAATAAAAAAATAAAGAGGGGTATGAAGACTGCCGCGATAACCCGAGCTCTCGTAAAGAGGCCGCATCCCCCTTGTACCCTCTTACCTGCGCCTAATCTCATTTTTGCAATCTGCCATGTTAGGAGGTAAAAATCCCGTTTGCTCAATACGTGTCCTTATTGCGTATTCTCCTGTGGCCGGTCCGCGCCCGTTTCATTTTGAGGCTCCGCCTGATTCTCCTTCTCCTCTTTCTTTTTCTTTCTGTACTCGCGCATATATTTACGCATATACTCCCTGTGCGCCTGTTTATGCTCCTGCCTGTAGAGTTTGAGATATTCGATATGGGTGCGTCTCCACTTTCGGGCCCTATCGCGGCAGGATTCCTTCCAGGTGGTATCCTTAACCTCTCGGTACTTGAAATAATTTGGATTTTTATCTCGCCACTCCTTCATGTTTTCAAGCTGACGCTTATACTGGCATTCGAGGTTGGAGCATACCTTTTGATTCGGGCGGTACTTATTGGGAATAAACCATTTTTTACATATGGGGCAAATCCTTCCTTCCGGCATATTCTCTCCTTTTTTTGGCTGGCTTTCGGGCCGATTCAACTCCGTCTTAAAAGGATATTTTTAAGGAATATCACATCTGTTCGAAATAACTCTTTATCACCAGGCTCGCCGCCCCCAGAGACGCGGCTTTATCCCCCAGCTGAGCGGGTATTATCTTCAGTTTTTTGGTGATCTCTTCGAAGGCCCACTGCCTTACGGTAGCCTTTACCCGTTCCATGAAGACCGCAGGACATTTTTCCAGGCCGCCGCCGACAATTACCACCTCCGGATTCAGGAGATTTACAAGAAAGGCCATCTTTTTTCCCAGGTCCGTCCCCGCCTTTTTCAGCAGCTTAACGGCAAGCTCATCCCTTTCGGCCGCACTCATTATCGTAGCAAGAGATATCCTTCCGCCGTCTTTTGAAGCCATCTGGAATATGGCCGAGTCCCTGCATTCGTTTTTCATTTTCTCGATATCATAAAGCATCCCCAGCTCCATATTCCACCGGCCCAGGCCGAATGACTCCTGTTTCCAGTCATAATCCGAAAGGGATTCCTCATTGAATATTCCCGTCTCCCCGGCGCAACCCGAAGATCCCATATATACGTCACCGTTTATCATGATACCGCAGGCAACTCCGGAATAAAGATAGATTATATTTTTTAACTTCGGATCCAGGGTCAGCCATTTCTCTCCGAACACGGCGCAATTGGCGTCGTTCTCAAGTATAACCGGTATGCCGAAGTCATTTTCAATGTTATCAAGCAAAGACGTGGATATTATCTGATCCTTTATCCCTATGGGTCTGGGCCATCTTAATGTGCGGTCCTCCCTTCCTATCACCCCGGCTGCGGCAAGCCCTACCCCTTCTATCTTTTTTGAATTCTCATTTCCGTACTCTATAAATCTGCTTATTGCGGATTTCAACTTATCGAAAAGCGCCACGCCGCTCTGGACGCCATGGGCCTCGGTAACTCCGAATACCACATTGCCTTTCAGATCCGTCAGAAGACCGATTATGCCGTCTATATTGAAACTAATACCTATGGCATAAGCCGCATCCGGTTTTATATTCACCATCATCGGTTTCCGCCCCCCGGAGGAAACATCGTAGCCCTCTTCGGTAACCAATCCCTGTTTGAGGTAATGCTCGATGTAATTACTGACGGTTACAATGTTGAACCCTGTAATTTTCGAAATATCCGCCCTCGCTATGGGGCCTCTCCTTCTTATAATATCGAGGATCGCGGAATTCTTCCTTTCCCGGTCGGTCAATTCACCGCAGGAAAAAAGGCTTCTACCCCTCTTCATCTGTTTGCCTTTCTCTTTTCGGAACGCGCGGGCCAGATGACGCTCTGCGGAATGCAGCTTGCCGCCGCCCGGGTTCCGGCAGTCTATATGTTAAAGCTGTGTAAAGATATCTCTTAGGACCAGGCTCGAAGCGCCCAGAGAAACCGCATCTTCACCCAAAGTAGAAGGTATGATGCGCACCTTGTTGGCAGGCTCCTCAAAAGCAAACTTCTTTACGGTCCGCCTTATGGGCTCAAGTATCAGTTCCCCCGATTTCTCCACGCCGCCGCCTATAACGACTACTTCGGGATTGAAGAGATTTATCAGATAAGATATTCTCGTCCCGAGGTTAACTCCGGCCCATTCTATAAGGCTTATAGCAAGTTTATCGCCGGCCTCGGCGGCTTCTATCGCAGTTTCAAGAGTGATATCCTCGACTTTGCCGTTGATCAGTTCCACTATCTTGGTGCCGACCCCCTGCGAAATGGAATCCTTGGCCCGAGCCACGATGCCCAGGTCCACTCCCAACGGCCTTAAATACGATAATTCCTTCGCGTTGAGGCTTGCCTTCTCCGCCGCCTCCGCCGTCATAGACAATTGTATCTCCCCGGCGCTCCCGCTTGCGCCGCAGTATATATCGCCTTTTATTATTATGCCGCATCCGACGTCGGAATATATATACAGCATATCCTCCACCGCCCTGCCCAGATTCAGTCTCTTCTCGCCGAACGCCGCGCACGTGGCATCGTTGCCGACGAATGTGGGTATCCGGAATTTCTCCTCCATTGCAAGCCGGAAGGAATTAAGGCTCCCGGTTGTCCTGCCTCTCTTATTATCCGTATCCCGTATTATACCGCCGTCTTGGTCTATAACGCCCGATATCCCAAAACCTACGGCGAGTATTTTTTCTTTCGGGACGTTGGATTGAGATATCGTATCGTTCAAGAGTTCCCCGGCCGCCTTTATCACTTCCTCTATATGCCCCTGTGGCCGCCGTTTCTTTTCCTTGACTATAATCCTGGCGCTGAGATCCGTCATTACGGCCATTTCGTATAAGGGACCGATATCTATGCCGATTACGTAACCCCCTTTGGCATCCAGCTCTACGAGGGTAGGTTTTCTCCCGCCGCTGGATACGTCGAGCCCCTTTTCTATCACGATACCTTTATCTATAAAATTGTTGATATAATTCGAAACAGTTACTATGTTAAGCTCCGTTTCTCTGGATATATCGGTCCTGGATACCGGCCCCTTTTGCATTATGATATCCAAAAGCATCAGGTTCTTTCTTTCCTTATCGGAAAGGGTCTGATATTTAAAGATTCCTCCGCGCAGTTTCATCACGCATCTCCTTAAATGTGTGACATACACGGGCGCGCCCCCAGACTATCCAATGCGCGCACATGATGCCGTATTGTTAGTTAAGAAAAGATTTTAAGAAAATATTACTTTTTTTACTATTTTGGAAAAGTATATCACAATAGAATCATCCTGTCAACATGTAACTTTTTAAAACTACCTAACATATAAAAAGTTTCGACAACGAAACTCGAAAGAAATAGTTATTAAAAAAGTTTTAAAAAAAGGTGTTAAATATGTGTGGACTTTACTGCGCCGAGGAACCTCTTATTTGTGCAGGAATAAAAATTCGGCTGTAGATAGGCGGGAAAAACCGGGCTACTATCCTTTTTCGATCTTTCCGACATAAAAACCCGAGCTGAAATATTTCTCGGGATCCTTGCCGGATCTCTTTAACCTTTCGCGTCTCTCTTTCCTTTTTGACTTCTTTTTGAAATCAAGCTTTTTTCTCTTTTTTATACTCATAACTTCTCCTGTCACTTGTGTCTTTATTGGCCTATATTCGGTTTTTGGTTGATGGTTTACGGTTGACGGCAGCAGGGGATTTTTGCTTTTCCGACAACCGGTAACCGTACACCGACAACCGGTCTTTTATATTCGGTTTTTGGTTGATGGTTTACGGTTGACGGCAGCAGGGGATTTTTGCTTTTCCGACAACCGGTAACCGTACACCGACAACCGGTCTTTTATATTCGGTTTTTGGTTGATGGTTTACGGTT